>ULOX01055094.1_pt1 | contig 27082 bp, 9 predicted proteins | sample 1952911 | NCBI WGS metagenome assembly ULOX01 (sample SAMEA4835613, study PRJEB28245) | human gut metagenome | biome: gut microbiome; material: fecal sample | place: Denmark | collected 2008
GTTATTATTAGCGACAGCGCTGACATTAGAGCCGACGTGTTTGCTGGTGGTAATGGTAGAACAAAGCGTGCTACAGATAATTCGAACATTGAAAACAACACATGGCATCCTGAGATTGTAGGTAAGGTATTGGGTAATACCAACCTCACATTCTTTGGCTCAACCAAGGTGGCTCCATATATATATGGCGATATCTATGGCGGTGGCAACTTGGCACAGGTAGGAGGCGACACACATATTAATATGTATGCAGCCAACTTTGCTGGCGAAATATTTGGTGGCGGTAAAGGTAGAATAACAGACGACAAAGGCTATGCCATTGCCGACGAAGGGTTGTATACCTATGCCAACGTAACGGGCAACACCTTTGTATCATTGGCTAAAGACCAAGGTGTGCAGATTAATGATAAGGAAAAGGAGGAAGACAACTTCTCTATCAACGTAATCTGGAACAAGAAATGGAATGGCGATAAATTCATTGAATGGGATACAAATAAAACACAATTCTTTGCTAATGGCAAATTCCTAAACCCTCATAATATATATGGTGGTGGCAACTTGGCATGCATAGTAACAGGTAAAGCTACACTTGACATACAAAAGGGTATGACTCCATTCTCGCTTCTGAAAACGACGGAATGGAAGGTTGCATACGACGATAATAATAATCCACACTTCTCGGTATTCGGTGGTGGCTATGGTTTGAACACTACTGTAGGCAATACCGATGTGACAGTGAACGTGGAGGGCGACTATAGCGTTTACGATGCTGAGATAGAAGACGACACAGAACAGCTATCTAAGGGACAGACTCCACTACGCGCTAAAGGCGAAATGAATGTCTTCGACAACTCGAAGGGTATTCCTAACTTCACTATCTTGGCTGTATTAGGAGGCGGATATGCAGGTACTGTGGATAACGACGCCAAAGTAACAATAGACGGCAAGACTTTCATTCATCGTGTATATGGCGGTGGCTTCGGTGACCCAGAATCTACAAGCAATAACAATACTGGTAAGATTGGCGGCAACACCGAAGTATACGTAAAAGGTGGAAATATCTATGGCGATGTATTCGGCGGTGGCGCAGGCGTGAAGCCTAAGAATGATACCTATTTCACTGATGTAGCAAAGGTTGAGGGAACCACAAAGGTAGAGATATCTGATGACGCTCATGTATATGGAGATGTATATGGCGGTGGCGATATGGCTAATATTGGTTCGTATATAACTCATACAAATAAAGTAGAGTATTATGGAAACAAGCCTAAGAGCATTTCTACTTTCGACCAAACTAACGGCAACTTTATTAGCTATAAGGCAACAGACTATAAGTCGTTTGTCAACATCATTGGCGGTAACATCTTTGGTAAAATATTTGCAGGAGGTAAGGGTCTGAAGAAGGCTGAGGCTCCTGAATATAATAAGGTAGGACGAATAAATGGTAATACCATACTGCATATTGCCAATACCAACGAGGCGGGTATGGAGCGTATCACACCTATGGTATGGAACCGTGTATATGGTGGTTGCGCCTACGGCGTTGTTGATGGTAATACTCTTGTGCATGTCGAAGGCGGTATGCTCGGACTCAACATCTTTGGTGGAGGCTATGGCGATATTCCTATCACCAACGATAAGACTGACGACAATAGTGGTCAGTCTACAGCATCGTCGACACTTGAGCAGGTGCTTGGCAAGAAGGATAAAAAGAACGAAGGTACCTATGCCTGCATTCTTGGCAACACCAAGGTGCAGATAGATGGTGGTGCATGGCTATGGGACCGCAAGGCTGACAAGAACGGTAACATCACTACATGGCTCGACGTTCAGACTGATAATGAGAAGGTGTGTGAAAACCTTGATGAATTTAAGGATATCATATACGCCATACATAATGCTAACACCCTTGGCGAGATTACTAATGCCAAGGCTAAGGCTGCTATGAGCAGAATTATCAACAATAAAGATACAAAGGAATTCTTTGAAATGACAGATGGAGACTTCGGTTCTGCAAGATTCTCAAAGAACCACAATATCTTTGGTGGTGGTAATCGTGCTTGCTATGTAGGCTATGGTATAGATGGCAATAGTACAGGTGATGGTACAGGAGAGGCAATAGTGGAAATAAACCATTCGCCTGTTACTGAGATCATTGGTGCCAATGGCAAATCGCTCGATATATTAGACTTCACCACTCTGCAAGGTCTATGCTGGTATCTTGCAGAAAAGAATTCTAATAACCCACAGTTCTCGGTATTTGGTGCCGGATATGGTGCAAACACCAAGGTTAGAAAAGCTACGGTGTATGCCCAGACAGGAGCTATGATAGAATTGAATGGTACACCTAACAAAATAGATGGAAAATCCTTCCGCTATGCAAGCCAAGAGGAAGACAGATTGAAATATACCAACTTCGAGACAAACTTGTATATTGACTACATGGCTGTATCGAAGGAAGACAAGAAGCTATACTATGGAAGCGTGGATGGTACAAGCGATGATGCTGACACCTTCCGCCGCTACTATAACACTCGTATGGCTTGGATTCTCGGTATTCCAGGCTTTACATTCCAAGAAATTCATGGTGGTGGTTTCTCTGGATATGTTGATGAAGACACTTATGTAGAAGCCAACAACCAGTTGGCTTGCTATAATATATATGGTGGTGGACTTGGAGCAATGCCTTATGGCACACTAAACGAAACTACAGATAAAGATAATCAATACGACTTCGGAAGCGTTGGCGGCAATTCAAAGGTGTTTATAAAGTCGGGCAACGTGGCAAGAAATGTATATGGTGGTGGTGCTGGTATAGAATCAATACGAGTAAGTGGCGACAATATCGTTAGCTTAGATTCTAAGACTGGCAGCATCATCGACTTCCCTGACATGGCTCGAGTTAAGGGTAAGACCGAGGTGCATGTGTATGGTGAAAACGTGGGTGTACCTCCGTTGGTTATCGACCGCACCGTAATCATGGGTAATGTATATGGTGGTGGCGACGTGGCTAACGTGGGCTTGGATAGCCAAAAGGCTACAGCTGAAAAGATTGATGTAGCTAAAAGCCTTACTCCTTCTAACTTCACTTCGTTTGTAAATGTTCGTGGCGGCACTATCCTCTCAAAGATATTTGCAGGAGGAAAGGGCCGTACGGCTGACGTATGTGGTGACTATACTAAGTTGGGTGGAATATATGGCAATGCGTGTGTTGTTACAGGTAGACCTGTGATGACATATCCATATAATGAATTTGCTACAGGCTCTACTACAGAATATACAAGCACCAGCCTCGACCCTTCTAAGCAACAATACCTGGTTAATCCTGATGCTACAGTAAACAAAGACCTAATGCCAAACATCATGAACAGTGTTTATGGCGGAGGTCAGAATGGTACGATATATGGCAACACTCTTGTTGCTATCAAAGATGGTGCGCTATATTACAACGTCTTTGGTGGAGGATGGGGAGACGAAGAGACTAATACCTCTGCCAACATTACTGGTAATACCAACTTGAGCATAACAGGTGGACAGGCTATGCTCACCTCGTATTGGTCAACAACAATGCGCAACTGGGAACCAGCAACTATCGTTGGTGACAAGACTTATTCTCCTCAGTATATTCCGGCAACACAGAAATTTAAAGTTAACCATAATATATATGGTGGTGGCGACAAGACTTGCGTTGTAGGCGAAAGAGACAAAGATGGCAATCTTGTTGCTAACAGCGGTAATACATATATAAAACTTGAGAAAGGTTTGCTCCATGATAATACTCAGCTATTGTCGGGAGTTTCTACTACCCAATTCTTCAGCTCAAATGAGTGGAAGGAGATATTTAATAAGGTAGGTTCTCCTCACTTCTGTGTATTTGGTGGTGGATTTGGTGAAAAGACCTTTGTGCTCAACGATTCGCATATAGAAGTGGCTATGGAGGCTCGCGGAAGCATAAATAAAGGCAATGACATCATAAAAGGTGAAGAATATAAACACTTCTTCAGCGACTATTCGGTGATGGATATCGTGGGTGGAGGATTCTCTGGACAGGTAAACGGAACTACACATATCTATGGTGCAGGTGGTGCTTCTTGCCGTCGTGTGTTTGGTGGTGGTTTCTATAGTTCTGTAAAGGCTACCGACATAAACATCAAGGCTATAGACTGCCAAGACATCTTTGGTGGTGGCTTTATGGGTGATGTGGAGAAAGAAACTAAAGTCGTCATCGGTTCACAAGATAGTAAGACTTCTACTTTTGGTAATGATGATATTTATATTCATGGTAACATATATGGTGGCAACGACGTATCGGGAGCTATAAACATAGTGCTCGACAGCAATGGATATTTCAAGGATAATGGCGGTACGGGTACCAATGTCAATATCTATGGCGGTCATATCTATGGCGACGTATATGGTGCTGGCAATGGTAACTATCTGTATGCTCTCGACAAAAAGGGCAACAAGAAGGTTACTGTAAACGAATATTATCCTGTAAACCCTAACGATTCAGAATCAGAGACTATTCCTTTGGTTTATACTGTGCCTATGCGTGAAACTATGCCTTCATATATGGCAGCAAGCGATGCCGCAAAGATTGTGAACATAAACTCATGGCGTCCTATCACAAACAAGGTAAATATCGACATCAAGGGTAACTCTACTTCTGATATGATCACTATTGACGGTGATGTATATGGTGGTGGAAACTCTGCTTCTGTACAGAAATCTGATAACCAAGTGGGAGCCATAAAGATAAATATTGGCAATAATGTCAATATTAGAAGTGTGTTTATGGGTTGCAACGGTGAGGCTCTCTTTGCTAAGTCTGAAGACAACGACTTCATGAATAAGTTCCAGAAGCTGAATGGCGATGTAGAAAACGGAAAGGAACTTAATCTTGCAGATACCATCGACTGGATTAACGATCCTTCAAACAAGGGTATCAGCACCATATATCTTTCAACAGAAAATGCACAGCGCCCACTTGTATACCCTCACCTACTCGACCTTTATTTCCAGTCGGTAGAGACTGATATACAGGGACAGCTGACATGGAATGGAAGTGAAAGTGGCGATGGACTTACCAACTGTACTATTGGTACTTTCTGCTGCGGTGGCAACCGTGGCAACATGAGTGTATATCCTGATTCGGTAGGTAATGTTATTGACTATACCTTCCCTGCTGGTCTTGTAATAACAAACAAGATTGTGGGCGGTTGCAACAATGCTAACTATAATTATAAGGATTTGGTTACTCACGAGGGTGGCTATCTTCTTGGTAACACTCATTCAGAATACCCATTCATAAAGCTCACTATCAAGAACCAGTTTAAGCCTAAGGAAGACAACAATGCTTATATTGGCGGAAATGTCTATGGCGGATGTTATCAAGCAGGTACAGTACGTGGTGATATTGTAATAGATTTTCAGAGCGACATGCTTGGAGGTAAGTCGAAAGAAAAGCTCGACAATTCTAACGACTTCCTTTCGTCTAAGCCTCAATATTCAGCTCTGAATGTATATGGTGGAGGCTATGGTATGGAGAGCTACGTATATGGCAATACTGACATTATTGTGGCTAAAGGATTGAAGTGTTCAGCTCCATCAACATCTTCTTCTGGAGAATTTAATGCATCTGGCGTTTCTGCCAACTTCGTATATGGCGGTGGCCAGCAGGGAAATGTTATCGGTGTTACTAACGTTGATGTATTAAATGGTCATATCTACAAGGCTGTTACTGGTGGTTCTTACTCTGGCTATGTATGGGGATCTACACAGGTTAAGGTGGGATATCCTATATATTATAAGGTGAAAGACAAGCAGTCGGGCATCTATCTCTTGAATCGTACAGATAAGAGCAATAAGTATATAGACCGTGAGGGCAATACAGAAACAGGTGCTATCCTCTCTGACCTTGCCTCTGAGACTATTAAGCAAGACATCAAACTAATCGCTGGCGATATTATTTCGCAAGCTGTTTATGAGTCTATTATAGGTAAGCAAGGTCTTACTGCAGAATTTGTAAAGACTGATTGTTTTGAGAAATGTGTATCTTCTCCAGCATCTCCTCTAACATGGGATGACATAAACATCAAAATTGGCGAGGCTATATATGGTGGTGGATATTCTGTTGCTCAAGGTACATCGGTATTGGCAAACGACTCTACCGTGCTGAAATATACAGATAAATACAATATCGATAAAGCTTTCACTACCAACAACACTCATTTGGTAGGTTTGGATGAGCTACCTAATAAGACAACAGAAGGCTTTGGTGGAAATACCACTATCCTTGTTGCCGACAATAGCGACGTTGCCGACAATAGCGCCCCATCGTCAACTCGCGACCATATCACTATCTCTCATCAGGAGATGAAGTCGATAGTATTGCCTAACGGTACAGACCTCTTCGGCTATTACTATAAGCATAAAGATGGTAACTATCGATTTATATCTCTTCAGGATAGCTATTTCTATGGAGACGGATATGACAAGCCTGTTGGACAAAGTGATACAGATAAGAATATATACATGTATGATAGCGAAGGTGGTATCTTTGGCGATGGTCACCAGTCGTATGCTGAGGGATTCCGTAGTGCTGACCTCACAGGATATGGCTTTGCGGGTACAACTATAAATAATCCTAAGATTATAAACACCTTCCAGCGTATGGATATTCTACGTTTGGAGGATAACTGCTTCAATGTGCTTGGTGCTCGCGACTATGCTACCAACGTAACAAACAAGACTCCATATTCTATTGCTCGTGTGGGCGAGATACAGATGTTTGCCAAGAATATCGCTCTTGATGGCAATAAGCTTCAGGATAAATCTGTAAAACGTGCTCGCAACTATATGGGTCTGGCAAACAACATCCACTATGTGGGTGCTGTTACATCAAACGTGCCTTTCAATGAAGCTTCAAAGGAAGCTTGGCGCAACGATACTGGAGAGGTTCCAGCATCTGGCGATTATGCTAATAAATCATATCTTGAAGTAAAACAAAGCTACATCGACCAATACAAAGATAAAGACGAAGCAACATTCCAAAAGCGTAACGAGGGTACTGCAAAGAATATGATAGGTATTGCCTCGGGCTATGCCTTGAAGATTCAGAATGTACAGGAACTGTATGATGCCAACAAAAAGATTGTTGACAAGATATATTATGGTCCTATCTATGGTGTGATAGAAATGAACCTCATCGACGTAAGAGAAGATGAGGGTGGTGGCTATGTATATGCCGACAATGTGCATAAGCGTGACAATGGCAAGACTCCAGACTTCCTCGAAACAACAGGTAACTTCGTATTCCCTTACGATGCTACGCAGAATAGATATATCGTCGACGACTGTTTCCCTACTGGTTTCTCTGGTCTAAAGACCAATGATCCTGATTCTGAAATAGATGTTCACTATTGGTATGTAACAGGTTTCAACTACTATTACAATGCCCACATCACCGGCTTCACATATAAGGACGCTATGAAATTCAACAATGATAATAGAGATGGTCTTACTGTTCTTGCAGGTCTTAAGCCAAACCAACCTGTAACTATTCATAGTTGGAAGATGCGTAGCGGACATCCTACAGATACAAACGAATATTCTTGCGACCTGGAATATCGCAACTATCTCCCTGATAAGACCGAGGGCAATGTAGATATCGACAATAAAAATGTTGCCGGCGGATATACTCTCCGCGTTGGTGGATCATCATCGTATACATATTCCAACCCTGAAGCTTCGGATACCGAAGATGCCAACAAAGGCTTTGCTGCAGTATTGCCAATGAATGCTACAGGCGCATTCGATAGCAATAATTATATTCGGCAAGCCCTTCCGTCAGAACTTAACAATGGCGATGCAAAGATATCATTCGAACTATCGGATAATGTAAACAACACCACAACAGAATACTTCAACAAGCATTTGTCGAAGAAGTGTCTTGCCACTCTTATCCTTAAGGCTCCTGCCTATAGCGAATATAAGAGCGAAGACAATAATAAACCAATTATCAGTAAGGTGGCTACGTCTACATTCTTCACTCTTTCTGCTACTGGTAACTACGAGAAGGTTGAAAATAATACGAAACTATCTGAAGGCAAAGACTATTATATTAAGAATGGTATAGAAGGTGAATATGCAAAAGTAGATCCAAACCTGATATACCAAAAGACTACAGATGGATACACTCTTGTGAATATTAGTAATGTTACCGTAGGTAATAACTATTTCTGCGAGGTGCCACGTGTCTATACATATACCATCTACCTCACTATAGAATATGTGCAGGGTCCGAATATCAATGGTAATATTACTGTTGACAACTGTGCTTTGCCTGGCGAAATGATTCGCTTGAAAAAGAATAATGTCACCATCGCTGCCGACCAAGCATTCTCTGCTAATGGTTACTATTGGCGTATTGGTAAGCGTAAGAAGAATGCTGATGGTAAGTGGGAATTCGAAGACAAGACAGAATGGAATACCACTAATAAGGCAACAGGCTACGACACATATAAGCAAGGTGACGCCAAGACTGCCGAAGGTCTTTTCAAGAACTGTAAATATGATAAGACTAACGACTATCTGGATATCCCAGCATACTACTTCATGAATGGCTATGGTGTGCAGCTTGGTATCACCATGAATGGATTGGATAAGATCTTCACAGTAGATATGGACAACGATAATGAATTCTTAATCCATAACTACCACCGCATGAATCCTCACAAGGAAGGTCTCGACCTTCATCTTGCTGAGGCTATTAAGCGTGCTAAAGATGAAAAGGATGTTGCTACAGGTACTACAACGGTTCCATTTGCAGAACCTCGTATCTATATCTCTGATTTAAGCGACCTCACAGCTTTCATCAACTTCATTGACACCATAGGCGCAGACGGCAAAGCTCCTCGATATGGTGCCAACGCTCAATTTGTGCTCCAAAAAGACCTTACTGTACCAAGCGACTTCGTTTGTGGCACAGGCATCTTCCAGGGTATCTTCCATGGTAATGGTCATGTCATCCATGGCTTACCTCAAGATAAGTCTCTCCTCGCAGAGAACCAAGGTCAAATATATAACCTCGGTCTTGAGAGCGGTAATATCGCAGCTAAAGGCAGCACCAATGGTGGCGCCTACCATTGCTGCTTCGAGCAAAATCCATCATCATCCCCATCATCAAGTGAAGCCTCATCATCCTTGTCCGATGGCGTTTCTACGCCATTCGCTCCTATCGTCTATCGCATGGATGGCTCTGCCGACACCCACTACACCTCTGATGATTTCAAATACGGCCGTGTAGCCTACGACCTCAACGAGTACTACCTCCGTGCTCGCTATAGCAATGATGCCACTAAGCCTGACGACATGAAGGCTCTAAAATATGTCTATGACTATTATGCAAATGGCGACTACCAGTATGCCAACCGTACTGATGCAATCACCGGTAAGAACACAGGCATCACCTTCCTCCGTACAGGTCTTGATAGCGACCTTCCTAACTACGAGCAGGCAGAAACCCGCCATAATCAAGCCCACGACATAGATAAATCAAGAGTAAAAGTAGCCTCATCTTCAGCCTCCTCATCAACCCCATCCTCGTTCGACGGCGTTTCTACGCCGTTCGCCTACGAGCCTCTCTTCGATGACAACCATGCAGCCACCACCCTCGCTGCTTCCAACATCATGAACGACTTCATCTTCTGGGGGCAAAAGCTGCAGGCCACACCAGAGTCATGCCCACAGGCTATAGAGTCTCATCAGAATTGCTACATGACAAACCGTGTATACCGCACAGCTGGCTATTATGGCGACACCAAGCTTGACGCATTCCATTACAATGCTTACAACTACTTAGGTGGCATCATGACTACCTATGTACATCAACCAAGCATCACTGCTATCGACTTCACCTGTAAAGGCGATATCAGCAAATCCACAGGAAAAATCAATGGTATCTTCTACCCTCCTGTCGATGACAATGCTAAGGTATTCAGCGACTTCAGCGTAAAGGATGATGTCACCAAGAATCTATTGGTATATACAAATAATAATGTTGATATAAACAACGACACCGAGGCTTACGATGTAGTAAACAATTATCTCAGATACAACGAAAGTACAAGAGAGTCGCTGATAAAGGGACATCATGTATTCACAAATACAGAAGGCTTCACTACAGCCTTCCTCCACCTCGTGGAGCGCACTGCAGATAATAAGAATAGCGAAGGCGGTATCTGTGAAAACAACAACTTCTGTGCGCCTTTACCATTCACCGTTACCAACCGTGCTTGGTATGTACGCAAGCCGCAGCAATATGCAAACGACAACACTGGCGCTTGGGAAGGAATCTGCTTACCATTCACCATTCATAAGGTTGTAGCATCTATAAATGGTGAGATCACTCACTTCTACGGCACACCAACTGCTGATGAGCTATCAACACCATCTCTAAATACTCATACCTTACACCATGAGTACTGGCTTCGCGGTCTTACAACTGTTGACAAAAATGGTACAGATATAGCTGCCACATTCCAGCGCCCAGGCTTAACCAGCGATGGTCTCTTCATGCCTATAGCCGAAAGCTCTGGCTCTCCATCTGCAGGCTCTGGATCTACATCTGCAGGCTCTGGCTCTCCATCCTTGTCCGAAGGTGTTTCCTACACCTTCGCCACCCCATTCTTCATAGACACCTATGAATCCCGCCTCTACAACAAGGACGCCAACCCTTACTATGCCACCCCTCACACCTACAGCAACTACCCATTGCTCACCTCTGAGGTGCCATACATAGTACGCTTCCCTGGCGAGGGCTATTATGAGTTCGACCTCTCAAGCAAGTTCTACAACGATATCCTTGGCAAGAGTGAACCTGAGCAGACTGTTGCTTTCAATGCTTATGGTTACGAAAACATGGAAACGTCGTATGGCTCGATAACAATCCCTGTTACTAAGCAAATGGCTACAACAAAAGATGGCTACACTCATTGCGGTACATTCGCTGCCAAAGATATCAAGAAGGATGCCATCTACAGTATGAACGACAAAGGTAACGCTTTCATCTCTGAAGCCTCTACTGCTACAAGCGTGATGCCGTTCCGTACATATATGACAGCAAAGACTACTAAGGCAAAAGCCATGTCTTATGCTCCATATATGATAAAGATTGCTGAGTCTACAGGCATTGACAAGATAATACCAGAGATAGGTGTGGCAGACAAGGACGAGGCTACAGGTAGCTATCTAATTGTTCGCCCTCTTACCAATAACAAGGTGCGAATAGAGAGTAATATCTCTACTACCATCTATGTATACACTATAACAGGACAGCTCTACCGCATCCTCGATGTGATACCAGGTAATTCTGTATATAGCGGATTCCAGCAAGGAGCATATATCTTCGGCAAGACAAAGATAATGGTACAATAAGAGATAAATTTCTGCGTTAAATATCACAGATATTTTGATAAAACAAATATCTAAAAGAATACTTATGGCTGAGCAACCATCATATTCAACCACTAAAAACGGCAAACGCCTAATCTATATAGATGGCGTAGGCTGGCGCTATGCCACAGAGCACCGCATGACACGCTGGCCTCTGTGGAAAGATAGCCGTAAGCCTGGTACATATATGATAACGCTCAATATAAATGGTAGCCAAAAGCTTCTTGGCACCCTTGCTGGTAGCAGCGCAGCCATATACGGCTGGATGAAGGAGCACCCAGAAGAGGTAAAGGCTGCGAGCGCCGATGCTTATTACTACCGCCATGCGCTGCTGGGCACGGGGGCTATGCCTTTTGTGCTTAAGCCTGTCGTAGAAACGACAGGCCACAAGGAGCAAGCAAGCGATAAAGCCCAAGCAAGCGATATGCAAGCAAGCGATAAAGCCCCAACCAGCTATATGCAAGCAAGCGATAAGGCCCCAACCAGCTATATGCAAGCAAGCTATAAAGCCCCCGATAGCTATAAGGCCCCTACCAGCTATAAGCAGCCATCCTCGTGCGGTGGCGTTTCTACGCCATCCGCCAAATCTCGCACCCACTTTCCGCTACCAGCCCTATCTCAGCCTGGCGCTCCGCATATAGAGCTTAGCCCATTAGGAATAAAGGTGAAGGAGAGCTTAGAGCGTATGCCGCAAGTAGAGCCAAAGATAGAGCTGGTATGCTACTCGATAATGCCCAACCATATCCACTTTATAATAGCTGTAAGGGGCGAGCTGAACAGACCTATCGGCACAATAATCCGCTCCTTTATGGGAGCAACCTCTCGCTCGCTTCATATGCTAAAGGCTGAAGGCAAGATACAATGGAACTCTGCTGCAGCCAGCATAGCAAGAAAAGCATCTACCGAGAAGCCATCGCTATGGCAACCAGGATATTGCATCGGCATATGCCATACGGAACAAAAGCTACACACCCGTATCGGATACGTCATAGAGAATCCATTCTTTGGAATACTCGAAACCGAGCGCCACGACTTCATGAAGCGTACAATGATGCTTACCATAAAAGGTCGTAGATATAGCGGATATGGCAATATGCTCTTATTGAAAGAGCCCGACCGCTTACAGGTGTTCTGCCACCGCAATCATCCTGTTACGCATGAGCCATACCATCTGACGCAAGACTTCAGAGAAGAAAAGCAAGCTATACTCAATGCTGCAGCCGATGGTGTAGTAATTGTCACTCCTGGTATATCGCCAGGTGAAGCCGACATAATGTGGTCGGTACTCCAAAACGGAGGCTTCGTGATAAACATACAGCAAGAGGAAATACCTATTAGCGACAAATGGCACCCCGAGAAGGAACGTCGCATATATTGTTCGCAAGGACAAATGCTTGTGCTCTCTGTCCACGACCTACCCCACCAGACTTTCTATGACTGCATGGGGCAAGAGATACCGATGACCACCAGCTATGCTCGCTTTCATCTCCTCAACTTCGTTGCTGAGGAACTTTGCCAAGAAGGCATAGAGAATGAATGCGGACTATGTATTTGGAAATAATAAAGACAACAACAAGATAAATCACTCGATATATGAATATAAAGAATAAGATAATAACAAAAGAGTTGCTATATGCAATCATGCTACTTTTCATGACGGTATGGGCATGTGGTGCATGGGCACAGGATGCCACAACTTCCGAGCAGCTGCTATACTCCACCGATTTTACGGAATGGACAAAGATAAACCATAAAACTGCCACCGATACGGAAGTAAAGAAAAAGACAGAGGGTAGCAAGGAAGAGCTCACCTTCACCCTGAATGGTGTGGGTGTAGACCCGACAGGTACGAATTCAAAATTCCTGGGTTATACCGGTTACATGATAACCGCCAAATATCCTAAAGACTACAGTCAGAGCGAGCCGAGTGCCGTAACCTCTCCATTAAAGAGTATCACAAAGATTGTACTTACCCAGGCTGCTACTGGAGGCGAACGTGGTATCAAGGTATCTGTCAGGGGAGATGGAGATAGTGATTGGGTAGTTCTTCATGACAAGTACATTTCACATGCCAAAGGTGAAACACTCATACTCAATGTCAACCGCAAAAACTGCCAAATCAAGTTTGAAACCTTAACACTTGACCAAAATGCATACATCGTAGACCTCAAAATCTATGGCAATGTAGATTATACCGTAACCTATTATGATACAGATGGAACAACAAGTTTGGGTTCAGAAAGTGTAACAGCTAATTCTAATCTGAAATACAATACAGTATATACAAATCAAGTCAAGCAAAACGTTCCATCAGGAAGTGCTTTCCGTGGCTGGTTTAATAGAACTGCCCCTTCTGCAGAAAAAGTAGCAGAAGGTACACCGGTTGATATGGACCTAAACCTGTACGCCAAAGTTACCCCTATAGAAACAGCAAAAGATGGCAGCAAATATACCTACGACCTTACCAAAAACAACTTCTATCAGGAAGACCATGAACTGATTGAAATTAATGGAGGTCAATATCATCATGATGGCTGGTTATTCGAAAACGAAGGTACTATTCTGCTACAAGTGGCAAAGAATGCTCACATTGAAATGACCACAAGCACAGGAACTACTACCATAGACCATATGGGTGGTGTACCTACTACCCTAACACTCGACATACCAGCAGGAACTGTAGTGAAAAACTTACAGGTAAAAAACTACATCCCTGTCGATGTACCAAATGTAGTTATCACGAAAACCATTTCGAATGCAGACAAGAATACATATCCAAATGAAAAGCCTGAAAATGCAGGTACTGTTCAAATAACCAAGCAAACTGCCGAAGGTAATACGGGAACAAGTTACGAGGTAGGAGATAAAGTGACTATCACCACCACCCCATCCACCTGCTACACCTTCCTGGGATTTAAGCAGGATGGCAAGTTTCTGGCAACCTCAACTTCTTTCGAGTATACAGTAAAGGATGTCAATAACATTGAAGTCATCTACGAACGCCAACAGCTCTATCAGGTTATAGTGAAACCTTCCGACCCAAACCGGGGAACCGTATCTCTATCCCCTAGATATGATAATTTCTATAACGAGAAATATAATGACAAGGGAGAAGTTACACAGATAGAATGCTGGTATACAGCAGGAACCCAAGTGAAAGCTACGGGTGAAGCCATTACAGACTACATGATTGATTACTGGAAAGAAGAGAATGGAACCCAACATAATGGAATCTCTTACGAATTCACAGTAGGAACCAACCAAACAACCCTCACTGCACATTTTGCCCTGAGACACCCAGGTAGCGTTAACTTTGTAATTCCAGAAGGATTACTGGTTAATGGAGAAGGACAGAAAAAGGATTTTAAGAATGCAATAAGCATAACGCCAAATTCCATCAATAACGTCCGCTCCTTTACCATCCCTACCAACTATACCCTCTTCAAGAGCATTGATGATAAAGGAAATGCTGTTGAGCAATATTATACCCTCAAATACTGGACACTAGAAAACGGCACAACCAAATACGAACTCGGTAATACCTATTCTTTGTCTTTCAGTAAAGAAGGAGAAACCATCAATCTGGTTCCAGTATTCGAAAAGAACAATGCCACTCAGGAAAACCGTACCAACAACCCTGTTATCCGATATGACTTCGCCAGAAAAGTGAAGGAATATTATGATCCTACAGCGAAAGAAACCAGAAAGGTATGCGCTCAAACCGTGAATATCGGAAAGGAGCAACAGGTGTTCTGGACCACAAAAGTATGGGTGGAGGTACGCGAAGGTGGACAGGATAAGCCACACTGGAGAGATGTTGCCCTCTGGTGCGACACTGGCAAAAAGGGATATATCAGAAACGGACAGTTTGACAACTGGTGCGCCTTCGGACCGGGTACAACCCTCTGGTTTCCGTCTGGTACAGGTACCAAGATTTCCCTCATGTCGTATTCCAAGATTACTACTACAACAATAGATGATTCTGTTCCTACGCTCGACAGAGAACGCACCAACAGCGAACGAAAGAAAGCGGGATTGCCTTCTTTGGAAGAAGAAGAAAACGGAGCAAAATCGTATATGTATGTCTATACACATACTACAAAGAATCCATCCCTCCGACCTGCCATCAAGATTGGCGATGACTACTCCTACTACCAATGGCTGGAACTCAGTACACTTGCAGCCAACTGGGTTAATCTTCATACAGAAACCAATGATGAGTTACGTGGTATCATCAACAAGAAAGACATCAAACCGGTGACAACGGATGAAGGCCACGAATATAGAGAACTGGAAGATGGCGGTGTGGCATTCCATAAGGGTGAACGCGTCAAGATGACGTTCAACAGAAAGAAAGGATATGAACTGGATAAGATTCTTGACCCAGACAAACTGGATAAAAACGGAGAACCGGTTGCCGTATTGAAGATGAATGATGACGGTACGGTAAACATGGTAGGATTTGATGATGTTTCCACCACGACGCCTGTTGCGCAGAATCCAGATGGTTCCTGGGGTACTGCCAGTTCTTCTGTCTTCGTTCTCAGAAAAGCAGAGTCGGGAAAAGATCAGTCGGGAAAAGAATGCTATCTTTCATCCGACAATATCCGTACCCAATATGAATTGGAATTCGACATCACCACCCACCGCCGTCTTCAAATCTGCTTCAAGGAGATGAAGAATACCTATTACATCACCTACAATGCCGGAAATCAGGCAGAAGGTACTTCTCCGGAGGCAACATGGGTGGAGAAAGGCGATAGGTTTACAATACCAACAAACAAGACCCTTTACTATGAGGGAAATACCCTCGACCATTGGGTAGACGAGAATAATAATATCTTTACTATCGGCACAAAATATACTGCCGAGGGTAAAGACCGCCGTCTGTTCCCTGTATTCAATGCCAATGCTTTCAACTTCTACGACCTTGCCGCAGAGGCTACAGCTACATGGTATCTAAACAAGAACGATAGTGCACCTACTATCAACTACGAAAAGACAAAAGGTATTCTCGTCACTCAGCTCAAGAATTCTAAGGGTGAGAGCATCGACATAAAGGTAGAACTTGACGCTACAAATGGCGGTAAGTTTAATAATACCGACTCTACAAGAACCGAGAGAATTCAGATTAACCGCAATTCTGTTATAGAGTTTCCTTCTACGCCAAACTGTGTAGTAACATGGGTAGCATCAAGCGATTTCGAGAAGATAAAGATTGCTGATAATATAGTATATACCGACGCAACAGATAAGCGACAAGTAAAAGCTGAATGCTCTGGTAAATCAGCATACGAGAAGATAGAGTTTATAGATGGTATCTATAGTAGATCTTTCAGCATAACCTATAAGCCACAGGATGTTGCAACCAAGCCTACTATAGAATCGCTGACTTGTGGTGGCACCACCTATAATGCAGCAGAGATAAAAGATCAGATAGCCAAGAATAAGCACGTAACCTTCCACGTATCGCCATGGGAGCTAAACGAGCAGATTCCTGATGTTAGCGGTACTGCCACTAATGGTGGAAAGGTGGTAGCTACAAAAGCAACTATCGAGACCAAGGAGTGTGTGGCTACTGTTCATACCGCCAGCGATGTTATCACCGAGACTTATCCTATAGTATTCGAGTTTAACACACCAGAAGAAGGAAACGACCCTAAGGTTGAGAAGATTAATATCAATGGAGTAGATTATACACAGACCTCGAACGAAATCTTTGATGCTCCACAGAATGGTGCTATAAAGATTAAGTTTAGTCGCACAATGAATGATGCGACTATTACAAGCACAGAAAACAACGTCACATGTACTGCAAAATCAGACAACGAGCTTGTTTTCAAATACTGGGATGCTCCTCAGGGTGGCACAGTGACGTTCAATATTACTCCAGAATCAAAGACGTTTACCGACATCTACACTAAGACATGCCAAGAGCCTATCACCATAAAGCTCCACATCATGGATGATGACGAATACTACCATCACCACAAATTCGACTTTGTGGTAGGCAAAGATGGCAATATCGACGAGGCAATAAAGGCTGCCAATGGCGAAGCTGAAGGTAAACCATACAATAACAACAAAACCAATGGACATAGATACTATATCTTTGTGCCTGATGGCGAATATAAATTGACTGGTAATGGCACTATCAGCTTTGTAGGTGAAGGACCTGTAGATGAAACGGGTACAAAGCGCCCTGATATGAACGGAAAGAATAATGGTCAGACACATATCAGAAAGCCAAACATCTCTATCATCGGACAGAGCAAAGACAACACGATAATAAGAAACCACCCTATCGTAGAGGGTATCAGCTATACGGCAACATTGTATGTAGAAAAGAACAAAACTGACTTCTATGCAGAAGACCTCACCCTCGAAAACGAGTTCGACTATTGGGGTACAATGGCAGGACAGAGTTCAAGTTCTGGTGCCGGACGTGCTGACGTATTCTACGATCGTGGCAACAGAAGCATTATGAAGAACGTGGCTTTAAAGAGCTATCAAGATACATACTATTCTAATAATGCAAGTCCTGACTATCGTGGATATTTCGAGAATTGTGACTTCTATGGAGTGGTAGACTACATCTGTGGTAACGGAAACATCTGGTTTGAAAAGTGTAACCTTATACTCCGCGACCGTAAGGGCAACAATATCGCAGCACCAAGGACAGAGGTTGATCAAGAATGGGGATATGTATTTAACGAGTGTTCTATTAAACCTGAGTCAGACAATATGATAAGATTCACGGATAAGGATTGGACATTGGCACGTGCCTGGAATAATTCGCCAGCATGTACATATTTGAACACCAAGATGTATACCCAACCACAATCCTATGGATGGGGTCGAAGCATGGATTCAAATCTTATGCTCCGTTTCCACGAATATAAGAGTATTGATGGTGCCGACAACATGCTATCGCTTGTTACACGCTCGCTTGCAGCTTGTGTGCCAGCAGTAGGCTCTGACGACGTTATTCTCAGCGATGAACAAGCTTCTGGATATACTCTAAGAAACGTTGTTGGTGGAACCGACGGATTTGAGCCAAACGAACTATGTATGCAGATAGATGCTGCTTCGGGAGCTAAAGCCGACTATGATGAGAACCATGAAGTATGGAACGATGACATAGTGCTTGATGATGATATTCTTCAATGGAATAAACATACAACGGCTCTCTGCTATGTAGTCTTCAAACTCAACGAAGCAACAAATAAATGGGAATACATCGATAACACCACCGACGCCATCATCAACCTTGCAGACTATGGCTCAGGCTATTATAGTGTGCGTGCAGCCAATCAACGTGGCGGACTTGGAGCAGCAACCAAGGCTATTAGATATATATTGCAAGATCCATATAAGCTTGAAATAAAGAAGGTTGGCGACTACAAGGAAGAAGGCGTAGACTATGGTTGGACAACAATCTGTCTGCCTTTCAATGCCAAGGTGCCTGAAGAAGTAAATGTATATGCTGCGACAGCTCATGGCAAGCAAACAGAGAGCGACAAGGTGGAAGACTTCATTATGACGCTCACACCGGTAGAGATTATCGACAGTTTGAAGGGATATATTGTTTATGGCGCTGTTGGCGACCATTACTTCAAGTCTACATCACGTACTTGCGACAAGTCAACCATCCTTACTGGCAACCCTACAGATGCAGCTATCAGTTCTACTAATATCAACTGCTATGTACTTGCCTATAAGACATGGGGACTTGGTTTATACAAATATACAGGAGCCACCCTTGCAGCCTACCGTGCATGGCTACCAGAAGATATGGTTAGCAAGAGCAACCAAGAAGACTTGGCATTAGGCAAACGAGGCATCTGCTTCGTTATCTCCGACCCTACCACAGGCATGAGCCACCCTATATACACCATAGAGACAAAAGATGATGCCATCTACAATATCTCTGGTCAGAGGGTGAAATCGCCTATTCAGCCAGGCTTATATATCTTCGGTAGAACAAAGGCTATGGTGAAATAAGAACAAAGCTATAGCGAAATAAGAACAAAGCTTTGATGAAATAAGAGGCTATAATAAACATATAGCCAATAAAGATAGCCAATAAAGAAAGTACTATTATAAAAAAAGCTATTCCCCTAAGCAAAGGGGAATAGCAATGGTAGTACGAATGTCATCACAATACCTATTATGATTTGTAGTGGTAATCCTACATATACATAGTCCATAAAGGTGTATCGTCCGGCTTTCATCACAAGAGCATTTGGCGGAGTAGAGAAAGGCGAAGCAAAACACATGCTGGCACCAAGGGTAACGGCAAACATAAATGAATATGGACTTACTCCTATCTGCTGAGCTGCAGAAAATGCTATTGGTGCCATCAATACCGCTGTTGCCGTGTTGCTGATAAACATCGTCATGAGCGATGTGGTGAAATATATTCCTGCCAACAATGCGTATGGTCCGATAGCTCCAAGGCTACTAACCAGATTCTCTGATACTATCTGCGACACGCCTGTCTTCTCTAAGACTGTAGACATAGGCATCATTATTGCCACAGTTCCGGTATTGCTCACAAAAGCTCCGATAAACGAGGTTGCCTACACTACAAAGATGAAAGCCCTTGTCTCGTTGCCTTTAGCCAATTGCGAAATGCTATTGCCTACGGTCTGTGCCAATCCCGTTTGCAGTATGGCTCCACCCACCACAAATAGTCATACCATCATAATGACGATAGGCGATGAAAATCCGCTTAATGCTTCGTTGGTGGTTAGAATACCTGTAGCTGTAAGTACCATGAGGGCTGATAAGGCAACAATATCGCCTCGCACCCTACCCCATATAAACATGGCTATAGTTACAATTAAAACAATTATAGTTATGGTCATGATTAATAAAAAATAAGATTATAAAAAGTTTGTGACTCACAAATATACGAAAATATCACCAAACATAATGTTATCATACCATTATGCTCAATCATTTTTATACATCCTTAATATGTTTTATGATTTTCGATTCATTCCTCCTTCTGCCTATAGTTCACAGGCGACATTCCCACTTGCTTTTTGAAGAATGTACCGAATGCTGAGGCGTTCGGAAAATTAAGCATATCAGCAATCTCTTTAATACTTTTATCAGTAGTTGTGATAAGCGATATAGCCTTTTTTGTTATTGCCTTGAATACCAACTGCTGCACGCTACTCCCAGATACCGACTTCACTAACATAGTAAGATATTTTGGCGATAGACACAATTGGTCAGCATAAAACTTCACTCCTCGCTCTTTGGTATAATATTGGTCAATAAGCTGTATGAGCTGCATATAAGTTCCAAGTTTACGGCTCGACGCATTATCACCATCTTTCAGCAGCTCACGAAATATACTACATAACCTATAAGTCAGCGATAGCAACAACAACTTACGCTCATTGGCAGCAAAAACATTATCGTCGCTATTGCCTACCGCCAACAGCTCTGAATATTTCGTAAGCTCGTCCTCATGACCAGTATGCATCACCCAGCAAGCTCTGGGATACATAGTCTCCATAAACTTCATTCCCACCACAGTGCTACCCAAGATATCGCGTATCGAGTCTACACTATAGAATATTATCACAACAGCGCAATCGTCGTTATGCTGTGTGATAGAAAAATAAGCATCACGCGATATGAATGCCGTTTCGCCCATGCTAACAGCATATTCTTCACCCTCGCAGCGAAAAGCAAACGTGCCTGATGTACACACAATAATGCCCACATCAGCAACATGAAAGTTATCAAAAAAAGCCCTCGGAAACGAGGTTATATTACCACACGAACAGCAGATGTCCTCATTATTGGCCATCTGCTGTTCGAGTAAATGTATATCATTATTGCCATTCTTCATTATTTCAGCCGTTTGATCTTGCGACAAAATTAACTAAAATAATCCAAACAGCAAAAATAAATCAATAAACAAAATAAGACTATTAATAATTCAAATACCACTCCTTAGTATCCTTCGAGATATCCCTCTTAGGCCATGGCACCACAAGCATCAAGCCTGCAAGGATGATGCAAGCATATATAGTCCACCCCGACATTTCTTTTATTGCCGAAAGCGTAGCTTGCACCTGCACTTTGCCCTTTGCAGACATTGCTGCCATATTTTGTGCCTCTGTCTCGCTCTTGCCCTGATATTGCATACCGCGAGTCGTTTGATCGTAGGTGGTAGCAGTAACAATATTGGTACGATCATAGTCGTGGGCATATCGAGTGATATAATATTGCTGACGATATTGGAACACCGTTTGATACAGCGCAGAACCAATACCTGGAGCTATTACCATACGTACAGTAAGCATTATGCACACCCATGTAGACAGCAATTTATATGGCATACGCTGATTGGCATACACGGCAATAAGCGAATACAGCAACATCATTCCTGTAGCACGAATTATCACAGGCCATTTCATGCGCTCAAGCATACCATCTGTCTGCACCTCGAAATACATAAACAACGAAGCTGCGCCTATCAGTATAAAGCCCATGGCAAAGAACCATTTAAAATGCACACCTTTGTTGTTGAGAATGAGTATTGTCACCAATCCAATGAAATATCCCACCAACACCCAGTTGCCAAGTGCTGCTATCTGAATTTGGTCGGTCTTCATGCCCACGCCAACAAAGATGTTTACCAACATCGAGCTTGAGTTGCATATCATCAAACCGATAAAGAGCAAGATACCACCCTGAATGCTGCGCGACTTAAATGCCTTGAGCATGAAGTATGGCGAACGACGGGTCTTCTCCAAATATATAAACAACAATGTAGACACCACGCATATCACCGTAGCCCAACATATTGAAGCATTGTCAAACCAGTCGTATGTCTTGCCATATACCGTCACATAAACAAACGAGCAACACATAATACAAAATACCACCACATTGCCAAACTTAGAGAACGACAATGGCGAATGCTTAGTAGGATATGGATTGTATGGCATACACACCAGCGTGATAAGCAATGCCACAAGGATGGCACCAAGCATAGCGTAGTAAACCATTTGCCAATGGTAATTATAGGCAAACCATGCTGTTATCCATGTTCCTATCTGTCCTAAGAGCATGAAGAAGAAATATATGATAGGCTGACTTGCTTTCTTCTCGGTGTCGAGAGCGTCCCATCCTGCTTCATCAGTAGGCTCATTGCCTGGCGATACGTTGCGTGTGGCTTCAATGCCAAAGCCATACTTAATGAGCGTGAAGAGGGTGCACATCAGCAAGGTCTGTCGCACAAACCCCATTATAAGGCTGTTGAGAGCCAAGATAAACAGGCTATCGGTATTGGCACAGATATAGCTCTGTACAGCCAATAGCGAGAAGCCAACCAGCGACATCAACTTTTGTCGACGCACACTCACCAACGAATAGAAGAATGGTGAGAATGCAGCCATACCTATCGACGTTACGAAGCTAATGAAGGCAATATGTTCCGACTGAATGCCAAGCCCACCCACCATCTCACTACTGTTTACGGTGTAGGCACCGCTTACCGTCATGATAGGTATGAAAAGAATGACGAGGAAGGCGATGCCAAGGGGCTTTGGCACCCAGTTATAAAACGGAAAATTCTTTGGCAGATGTTCTGGTACTGCCGTAAATACCTCTGCTTGTGTCATTTACTTAAGTTGAGCCTTTACAACAACCATCATTCCGGCAGCCAACTTATTGTTGTCTTCCTTAGATATTCCTACAAACTCTATTCTCACAGGCACACGCTGCTGAATCTTCACAAAGTTGCCTGCTGAATTGTCGGTAGGCACAAGAGAATATTTCGAGCCTGTAGCACCTGAAATGGCAGTAATCTTGCCCTCGAACTCCTTACCCTCGAAAGCGTCTACTGTCATTATCACCTTTTGTCCAACATGCAGGTTCTCTACCTGAGTTTCCTTATAGTTGGCAATAACCCACTTCTGAGTATCTGGCATGATATAAGTGATGGTCTGACCAGCATTCACCAGCTGACCCTCCTCCAATGCTCTGCGACCCAACTTACCATCGCATGGTGCTGTAACCACGCAATACGACAAATTGAGCTTTGCCATCTCAAGCGCAGCCTGCGCACGCTCAATAGCTGCAGCAGTATTCTTCTTTCTGGTCTGCACCTCGTTTACTCCAGAGTATGCTGCCTTCTGCTGACGGCGAGCAGCATCGAGTTTCTTCTTCGTAGCGTTATATTCTGTCTCTATCTGCTCAAGCTGAATTGGTGTAGCAGCATTGCGAGCCACAAGATTCTGATAGCGCTGACGGTCTTTCTCGAGCTTAGCCAATCTGATTTCAATCTCTGCTATCGATGCCTCATATACAGTAGCCGAAGTCTGAGTGGTCTGCAGCGATGCGTCTACCACGTTGGCTCCTGCCATAGCATCCTTGAGTGCAGCCTCGGCTTCCATCACACGAATGCGATATTCACGATCGTCGAGAACCAAGAGAGTATCGCCCTTCTTAACATCCTGATGCTCCTTGAAATATATCTTCTTGATATATCCCGATGCACGCATATTCACTGGCGATATATACTGCTCCACCTGAGCATCGTCACTCTTCTCGTTCGACTTATAGTCCATAAACAGGCATACCACCTCTACTATTCCCCAAACCAGAATAGCAACACCAATAAGGCTCACCACAATTTGGCGTATGCGCTGACGCTTAAGCTGTTTAGCTGTTACTTCGTGCGACGACTGATTAGTCTGGTCGCCATTATTACCATTTATATTATTATTGTTATTTGTTTCCATTGTTGTATATATATTATAATGTGCGAATTATTTTATCAGTTTCTCTAATTGACCTGTGAGCTTTAATAGTGTGAGGTTCGACACCTGATAGTTGAAATGAGCTGTTAGATAATTATTTTGAGCATCGCTCATGCTCATTTCGTCTTGCAACACCTCAGTCATCGATGCTATACCCTCGCGATATCTGTCGCTCGTAACCTTATAGACATCCTCTGCCAGCAGATAGTTGTCGCGTTGCTTGCTAAAGTTACGCTGATTGTTGGCAAGGTCGTTCACAGCATTAGCATATTGTGTTTGCATACCTTTCAGTGCATTCTCATACTGCAACTTAGCATTATCTACATCCACCTGCGCCTTTCTAATCTTAGAGCGCTTCTCGAAACCATCAAAGACAGGAATGCGCAACGAGATTCCAATGCCATTCGACTTATACCAATGATTTGACTCTCCAGAATGGAACCAATGTTCTATCTTGTCGGTGAAAGCCGAATATGTCCAGTTGCCAGTAAGTGCCAACGTAGGCAAATAGCCATCCTTAGCCAATTTCTTCTGCTGTTCAGCCAAAGTCTGCTGGGTGCGCAGCAACTGCAGTTCGTTAAGATTTTCGTTAAGTCCCGACAATGCAGCCATATCAATCTGCTCAATATTAGCCTTTTCTACAATAATATCCTTGTCGGCAGGATAGTCGATAACATACTTCAGCATATTATACTGCTGAGTGAGCATAGCCTTAGCATTATCATACTGCACGCTGAGGTTCTCAAGATTCACATTCACACGCTTCACATCCACTCCCAGTGCCATATCGTTGTCGTGGAAAGCCTGAGTGATGTCGCGCAATTCCTCCAATCGCTTGATGTTATCCTTGATTATGCCTATCTGTTCCTCGGTGTTCTGAGCAAGATAATACATTTGACTAATCTGCACTATCAAGTCTTCCTTGGCTTTAGCATACGACAGGGTATTGAGCTGATCCAGCGTCTTCGAGATGCTCAATGCCGTTAGCGCTGTTTGGCTATATAGTGGCATCTGCAACTGTATGCTTGCCGAAGAGTTGTATTGCAGAGTCTTGGTAACATTATAAGGCTTGCCATATGCCGAGCCATCAGTAACAGAAACAGGAGGAGTAAAATTATCATTAAGTCCTGCACCTATATTTATTTGTGGCAACAGGCGCGAACGATTTTCACTTACATTATGCTTACCCTTAAGCACATTGCCCTCGTAAGTTTTCAAATTCAGATTTCGGTCAATGCCCATCTGCAGGCATTGCCCTAAGGATAGCGTTTCTTGTGCCATAGAGTAGCTAAAAAGAAGCGCTAAAGAAATTGTGAACAATATTTTTTTCATACCTATAATTATATTTCGGCTGCAAAGTTACTGACTATTAGCCATATAGGTATATTCATAAAATATCAGAAGTTGTTCATATTTTCCCTTTTATTATTTTAGCATTCAACATCAGCTAAAAAGATATAATCATCAGTACATTATCAAACTATAATAGGACATAGACCGTTTTTTCACCCTACCTCCTTCGATATTTCACCCAACATATATCAATATTTCACCCTACATATATCGATGAAAAACCAAGCTGCATTCTATCTATGCTTACTATCAAATGTTGCTTTGATAGCTATCAAATGTATCTTTGCTTACTATCAAACGTATCTTTGACTGCTATCAAAGATAATTTCAAACATAAATATGAGGCTAAATTTTGTAATATACATGCCCCACTCTTACATAAAGAATACACTACCCTACCCTAACAACATCTACCACATGGCTGCCTGCACCTATGAGGTCAGGACGCTCAGAGATGGTCTTTTGATATTCTATGAAAAGGGCGAAGGTTTCGTCGCTCATACGGTTAAGGCGGGTACGCATGTAATCGGAAGCACCATCGGGAGAAAAGATAGTAACTCGCTCAAGACCTGCGGCTTGATTTAGACGGTTGATATCGTCAATGCGCACATAGTCGTAGAGTTCGTCAGGCTGTGCTTGAATATGGAAGTTGCGGTCGACAAGTCCTTTTTCCAACAAGTCGCTTATTCTGTCTTCGTCAAAACAGTAAGACAGAATGCTATATTCGTTCATAAGATAGGCTACGAAGATTAGTCCACCAGACTTGGTGACACGCTTAGCCTCGTTGAGTGCCTTAAGCTTTTCGTCGTCGCCCATGAGATGATAGAGCGGACCGAGAAGGAGTGTTAGGTCTGCTGAATCTGTAGGAATGAATGGCATGTTTCTGGCATCGCCTTGCACTACATTGGCTGTAGGCTCACGCTCAAGAAACACATTAATGTTGCGCTTCACGAGTTCTACGGCTTTTACATCATAGCCTTCAGCCATGAGGGCTGAGGTGTAGCGTCCTGTGCCTGCACCTATATCGAGCAGCTGATAGCCAGGCTTGAGGAAGCGATGAAGATGATACATGGTGGTTTGGAACTCAACGATGCCGTGTCTACGCAGTAGTCGTTTATCTTCAGGGTGCTTATTATAATGTTTCTCTATATTGGATAATGCCATAATGGGTTATTGTTCGTTTTATATTATTATTTGTCTTAGAGTGAATGTATCCATATCTTCAGAATGTGCACACAAAATTATCTGTTTCTTTTTAATCTGCCAACTATTACGGTGTTTTTCTTCAAGAATATGCCTTATCGATGCTCTATATATAATATAATAAGGTACATATTGTTAACAGATATTAAATACAGAAACTTTTTTGCTGAAACATTTGCGCAATTCAATATAAAGCATTACTTTTGCACTCGCTTTAAGAAACCAAGCTATAGTCATCCGACTGAATCGGAGAGATGGCAGAGTGGTCGAATGCACCGGTC
>ULOX01017605.1_pt1 | contig 25729 bp, 27 predicted proteins | sample 1952911 | NCBI WGS metagenome assembly ULOX01 (sample SAMEA4835613, study PRJEB28245) | human gut metagenome | biome: gut microbiome; material: fecal sample | place: Denmark | collected 2008
AATCTGCGACACTACGTCCGTTAAACTCCGGTTAAATTGTTTCCAGATCATATTCGTTGGTGCCGAGTCCGATTTTGACTGCGTGCTCAATACAACTCTTCCACTCGGTATCCGGATGTGTCATATGGAAGTGATCATGATCACATTCCTCATGATGCTCATGTGCATGCGCAATATTCTTTCCAAGAACACTGCTCTCTACCGGTGTTGCCTGATTGCAGAGATCCGCACATGCCTGATCCAAAGCTACCGGATCAAAAGAAGCTAACATCCCAATGTTCGGAAGAATCGGAATATCATTCTCTGGATGACAGTCACAGTTTGGTGATACGTCACAGATCAGTGAAACATGGAAACATGGTCTGTTCTGACAGACTGCGAGACTGTACTCTGCCATTTTGTAATTCAGCATTGCAACAGAGTCCGCATAATCTGCTGAAATTGCATCCTTTGGACAGACTGCAAGACATCTTCCGCAGCCAACACATTTATCATGATCAATTTTTGCTTTGTGATCTGTGATGACCGGCGCTCCGTGTGCACAGATTCTGCCGCAGGCTCCACAACCTATACATGCTTCGGTTGCGACACTTGGTTTTCCTTCGCAATGCTGCTCCATTTTTCCTGCTCTCGAGCCACATCCCATACCGATATTTTTAATTGTTCCGCCAAAACCTGCCGTCTCATGTCCCTTGAAATGTGTCAGGGAAATAAATACATCTGCATCCATGATCGCAGAACCGATCTTTGCCTCTTTCACATACTCACCGTTGACTGGCACAAGTGTTTCATCTGTTCCCTTTAAACCATCTGCGATCAGCACATGACATCCGGTCTGATATGGGGAAAACCCATTCACATAAGCGGTTTCCAGATGATCCAATGCATTCTTTCTGCTTCCAACATAAAGTGTATTACAATCTGTTAAAAATGGTTTTCCACCAAGTTCCTTTACATAGTCTGCTACCACTCTTGCATAGTTCGGACGTAAGAACGCAAGATTTCCATATTCTCCAAAATGAATTTTAACCGCTGCATACTTATCCTTAAAATCAATGTTTTCAAATCCGGCAGTTTTCATAAGACGATGAAGTTTCTGAAGCAGATTTTCATTGCCTGTTGCCTTAAAAGATGTAAAATATACTTTCGATTTCTCCATAATTCCTCCTTGGTTTTGCTTTTACTGCTTTTCTATATGATAACCCCTGACCCCCGGTTGAAGTCAAGATTTTTCTCAAGTTATCGCGGCAGTCGCCAAAATCTCATGCAAGCAAAGACTTTGGCTCGTTGCCCGCATAAACACAGACTCCCGGTGTGGATTCCTGCTAAAAATCCACACCGGGAGTCTGTATTTACCGCCCTGATTGCTGTATTCCCGAAACATTGCTCTCTTCTAAAATCATCTGTCATTTAGTCCAGCAGATTCTGCATACTCTCAAGACCGATCAGCAGAGTAGAACTGTTATGTAACAGTGCCGATGTGGTCGGCTGGATTACCCCTGTCACACCAAGTACAATGAGCAGGGAGTTAAATCCTACGATTCTGCGGTAATTCTTTTTGATTCGCTCCATCAGACTGTCACTCAATAATTTTAAGGTGACGATCTGGTACAGATCATCTGAGCTTACCGTGATATCTGCGATCTCTCTTGCAATCTCAGCTCCGTCGCTGATGGCAATTCCGACATTGGCTGCAGACAATGCAGGGGAATCGTTGATACCGTCACCGATCATGATGACTTTTCTTCCGGCTGCCTTTTCTCTCTCCACAAAGCTTGCCTTATCTTCCGGCAGTACTTCCGAATAATATTCATCCACGCCGACACGCTTTGCGATCGCCGCTGCAGTACGCTCACTGTCTCCTGTCATCATGACAACCTTGGACAAACCTGCCCGTTTTAATGACTGAACAACTGCCGAGGCTTCCTCACGCAGAGGATCTTCGATACAGATGACTGCTGCAAGTTTTCCTTCAATTGCAAGATACAGATGAGAGTATTCCTTCGGCAGTGCGTCAAATTTTGCCTGTTCTCCTTCCGAAATCACACAATTTTCATCTTCAAATACAAAATGTGCACTTCCGATCACGGCACGTTTCTCATTGATTGTCGAAGCGATTCCATGTGCAACAATGTACTCTACTTTGCTATGCATCTCCTCATGTTCGAGGTTTTTCTGTGTTGCTGCATCCACAACAGCTTTTGCCATGGAATGAGGAAAATGCTCCTCTAAACATGCTGCGATACGGAGCAGTTCGTCCGTGCTTTCTCCGTTAAATGATATAACATCTACAACCGTTGGTTTTGCCTTGGTAAGCGTTCCCGTCTTATCGAATACAATGGTATCTGCCTCCGCAACCGCCTCTAAATATTTACCACCTTTTACTGTGACATTGTAAAGACTTGCCTCACGGATCGCAGATAAAACAGAGATCGGCATTGCAAGTTTTAAGGCACAACTGTAATCCACCATAAGAATGGACAGTGCCTTTGTCACATTTCTTGTGAGCAGATAAGTTAAAATCGTACCGCCAAGACTGTAAGGCACCAGTTTATCTGCCAGATGCTCTGCTTTGCTCTCTGCACCGGATTTTAACTTTTCAGAATCCTCGATCATTTTTACGATCTTCTCAAAACGGCTGGAACCTCCAACCTCTTTTACAAGAATGGTAAGTTCACCCTCTTCCACAACGGTTCCTGCGTAAGCCGTGCTCTCTACGGTCTTTCTCACCGGGACAGACTCGCCTGTTAAGGAAGCCTGATTTACCATCGCCTCTCCCTCAGCAACAACACCGTCAAATGGAATGATATTTCCCATATGAACAACCACTTTGTCTCCGGCTTTGATCTGGGAAGTCGGAACTAACACTTCCTGTCCACCGCTTACTAACCATACTTTTCCCTCATTTAAGGACATGGTTCTCGCCAGATCATCCACAGATTTTTTATGTGTCCACTCTTCCAATAATTCACCAATTCCAAGCATGAACATAATGGAACCTGCGGTATTAAAATCACTTCTAAGAACTGAAACACCGATGGCAGTTGCATCTAAAACCGGAACTTCGATTTTTCCTGCTGCAAGTGTTGTCAGTCCTTTCCAGATATATTTTACGGAGCGGAGTGAAGTGAGACAGATACGGATCGGATAAGGAAGGATCCAGCGTCTTGCGTAATGGAACACAATCTTACCAATTAATTTTTCCTGGTAGGTATTGTTTAACTCCCTTCCCGAATTCTCGATCAGACCTTCCGGTACTTCCACATCCTCGTAGTGGAAACCACGGAGTAATTCGATGATCGTCTGTCTGTCACCTACATAAGAGATCACTGCGTCGCAGGTTCTGTCGTAAACTTTTGCAAATGTTACTTCTTTCTGGCTGTGTAAAAAATAAAGAAGTGTATCTGCCTGTGCATAACTCATGCGGTTCTGTACTGCGTGGATACGCATTCTTCCTTTTGCCTCGTGCTTTATCATAAATTTCATTATTCTTACATCCTTCCAGTTATGCGGTCTGTACTTACCAGACCACATATGTCAATCTGTTTCCTCTTACTTAAGGAAGAGGCTGCCACACGTTTCCTGTGCGACAGCCTCTTTACGAATCCACATCTTATGCTTCTGCTGGCTCGGAAGCTTCTTCTACAGCTTCCTCTGCTTTCTCTGCGTCCTCAACAACTGCTGCCTCTTTTGCTGCTGCACGTTCTTCATTGATCGTCTTTGCATCTTCATAGATATCACCAGCATTCTCCTGAACAGTTGTCACTGTTTTCATTACACAGTCCTTAGCTCTTAAAACCGCTGCTGTACACTGTGTATATACTTTCTTCGCATCATCACTGGCTAAAATCTTAACACCAGCTGTTCCAAATAATGTACCTCCTGCAAATAATGCAATTTTCTTCCAATCTACCATGATAAAATCCTCCTTTTTGTATTTCATGAAAGCAGTTTTCTTCTTCCGCTGTCTTCATTCGTATTATGATTTTTTCATAAAACACAATGTTTTCCTGTGTTTCGTACCGATTATAATTCGCTTTATATCAGTTACACAAGCCTAACGTATTTTATTGATAAATTTTATCATGTTCTGTTTTTATCTGTTGATGATCACACGGTCTCTGCCTCTCTCCTTTGCGAGATAAAGTTTTTCATCCGCCTGCCGGTAAACGTCCGAAACATCCATACCGTCTGCAAACTGTTCCACACCACAGCTGAATGTAAATGCCCGGTTCTTTTTCTGTTTTCCAAACAGTCTGTAGTCTGCGCTCATTTTCGCCAGCATATGGCGAATCTCCTCCTCCGTCACATCCGGCAGGATCAGCATAAACTCTTCTCCACCAAACCTCACTGCGATTCCATCTGCTATCAGATTACGTTCCAGTATCCTCGCAAATTCAATGAGCACTTCATCTCCAAAAGCATGTCCGTATTCATCATTGACCTTCTTAAAAAAATCCAGATCGATCAGTGCCGCATAAACGTCTTTCTTCCCTTTCTGCGCCAGCCGCTCAAGATAGCGGTTCAGATATCTCCGGTTATATAACCCGGTCAGCGCATCATGATCTGCCGCCTGTTCCAGCTGTCTGCTGAGACTTGTGAGTTCTTCTTCCTGCTTTTTCTGCTGCACATTTAAAAGGATCGTGATCGTAAACACACTGATAAGTACGATCATCAACGAGCAGATCGTAGAATTCAACTCACTCTCAGCCGTTACCTGTTCCACATCCACCGGATGATAATATGCAAGGATGACCGCTGACATATCCACCAGAAAAGCGAGACATCCGAAGATCACTGCCGCAGTTGTTGGAAGAAAGGTTGCAATTGCCACCATGGCGAGCACCATATACACGATCGTTCCTGTCTGGTAAATGTAATAAAGTATCGGGAACTCGAAAAAAGTGATCAGTGTAATGATGACATAGGCTGCACGCTTCACATGTCTTGAACGGATGCCCCAGAATGTCATTCCAAATATGACCAATGTACACAGGGCACAAAAAATTGTCGGCGCACTGAGTCCATAAATATACACATTTCCAACAAATCCAAACAGATTTCCAATACTTCCTGCTGCTCCCAGCACATAAAACTGTCTCAGTCCAACATTGACAGATGTATCAAATAAGCGGTTCATAACCGTTCCTCTCTCACTTCCAGCCTGATTTTCGGATCAAAGCTGTTTTTCTTCATTTTACCATAATATTCTTAAAAGACAAGAAAAGTTGTTTTTCATGGAAAAATATATTTTCTATTGTCTGGCTCACCTTTTTGCGGTAAAATAATCTCGGATTTTTCATATGGTAAAGTACAAACAGAAAATCTCACAGGTACTTTCGTCAGAAGAAGGAAGGAGGAAAAAGATAGCATGCAGTCTGTCAGACAAAAATATATCAGTCTCATACTCATCCTCTCTATGTTTTTCCTCGGAATGTGCTGCGGCAGCACACAGGCAGATTCTTCTCTGATGTATGGAATTCTCCATCACACAGACAGTGTCTTCGTAAATTCCGGCGTTGATGATTTACCGGAGCAGCTTTCCACCGATACCACGGAGCGTATGATCTCAGCCAATGCATATCTCCGTCAGGAAGGCAGACGCATAAACACACGCACAAACCGTGCGGTCAACTGTCTGTTTCTGATTGTGGAACTTCTTTCACAATTGTTTCCCGTCATTTTTGCATGCAGCGTTTTAAGTCGGACTTATCACGCACCGGGCAATCATGTCATCGTTCGTTATATCCACAAGAAGGATGGCAAGAAAAATAATGAAACCATATAATTCCTACTGATTTACCGCATATTTTATCCGCGGTCTTATTTTGGTACGCAAAAATCCCATTTACAGGATATCTGCGCCCAAATGCGCAGGTATCAGAAAGGTATGGTTCTTATGGTTGAACATATTTTATTTGCAGTTTTAACGGCTGCTGTCATCGGTGCTGCTATTTTTATGTGGTGGTTTGAAAATCACGATGAAAAAACAGATTCTGGAAATGAAAAAGAAGGGAACTAAGTTATTATGAATATCGGATTAATTATTTTTGCAATTATTGGATCAATTATTGGTCTTGCCTCTACATTTTACATTGTGATCTCCATGTTTTGGATTCTTGGTGTTAAGATTGTGCGCAGGATCAAACATGGCACTCCACTGTATGATTAATATCATATAAAAACGCTCCGCAGGCTGCTGTACTCCTGCGGAGCGTTTTATTCTTCGTCATTCATGCGGCAAACGGCATCCGGTCCAGCGATCATTTTTTCCCTGAAAAGACCGGAATACGCTTCTTACCAGAACATCCAGTAAATCAGCCCCAGTACCCAGCTTGAAACTATCCCATATAAGATCACAGGACCGGCGATCGTAAAAATCTTACATCCGATTCCAAAAACCTGCCCTTCTTTCTGAAACTCGATCGCCGGGGCAGCCACACCGTTGGCAAAACCTGTGATCGGCACAAGCGCCCCCGCGCCTCCCCAGTTTGCGATCGACGGATAAATGTTAAATCCCGTCAGGATCACGCTGAGCAGGATCAGAAGCATGCTGCACCAGCCTCCGGAGGTGTCTTTGTCCAGTCCATAATTTTCGCACGTATTTAAAATGAACTGCCCAATACAGCAGATGATCCCACCGGTAAAAAATGCCTTTACCATGTGAAAGATCAGATTGTGTGTCGGTGTCACCTGCTTCACATACTCGTTATATGCCTGATCGCGCTCTCTTGTATCCTTGCTGTGCACGGTCTGATTCAGTTTCTTTATCTGCTCTGTCTCTTTATCTGCCATTTTCTGTTCCTCCTGTATCCACATATTTTATGTTCCTGTTTTTTGTCCGGCATAAATCCTCTCTCTTATCTTGCCTTTTTTACTGTAAAATATGCATAACACAGGTTCTGTAATTTCATGAACCAGCCAATATTTTTTCTTACTTTCAAAGAATAAGTATCTCTTATTTTTTCTTTGTTTAATATAAGTAACTCTAATGGAATTAGATTACATTATGCATTGAATCACTTACCATTTGTAGTATAATGTTGATAGAATCTGTCGGCATACACTGTTTCAGGAAAACGCTGCGGATCGATCACGAATGAAATAAATGGAGTATGCCATGAAAAAATATATTTGTCTCTTTCTTTCAACCTTGATGTTTCTCACCATTTTTTCCCCTGTCAACTGCTATGCCCGCGATGGAAAAAAAGTCATCCGGGTAGGTTTTTACACAATGGATAATTATCAGGAGTGTGATGAGAACGGAAACTACAGCGGCTACTTCGTGGACTATCTCCGGGAGATCAGCCAGTATACCGGATGGGAATATGAATTTATCCAGATGAATTACTCAGCATGCCTGAAATCCTTAAATGACAGAAATATTGACCTTGTCTGCGGTGTAGACTATTCTTCCTTCCGGACAAGCACTCTTGACTTTTCTGCACAGCCGGCGGTCACAACCCATTACGAACTGTATGCGCTGAAGGATAACGATACCTATTACTATAACGACTATGCGGATTTCGATGGAATGAGCATTGGCGTTCTTGCAAGCTGTAACCATTTAGACGCTCTGGATGACTATGCGGCTGCACACCATTTTTCTTTTGAGAAACAATACTTTGGAAACACAGCACAGCTGGAAAAAGCGCTTGAGGACAACACTGTGGATGCCATTTATGCTACAAATGTTTCCCACCCTTCGGAGAAAAAGATCCTTGCAAGCCTTCCTTCTTTCCCGCTTTATTTTGTGACTTTTAAGGGAAATCCGATCATGGAATACTTAAACTATGCCCAGACTGTGATCTTAAACGTCAATCCCAACTTTGAACACGACCTCTACAACACTTACCAGCGGGATATCCGGAATTACCGCTGCGAATTTACCCGGGATGAGTTAGACTATCTTGCCACAGCGCCGGAGATTACAGTGACCTGTGACCCTTCGAATGCACCAATTGAAGGTTACAATGAAAATACACAGACCGCTTCCGGCATTGCTGCGGATGTTCTCGATCTTGTCAGCCAGTATACCGGCCTGCATTTCCGGTATATAAAGTCTGACAGTTTCTCCGATGCCCTGTCGAAGCTTCGGTCACATGAGATCAATATGCTTACGGCACTGGCACACGATTATTCATGGGCTGAGCAGAATCATGCACTTCTGACAACCCCTTATCTGAACTCGTCCATTGTGGTTGTACGGAATAGCAAACCACAGAGCCATGAGAGGGATATCGTTGCACTGCCGAACAGCTTCAATCTCACAAATTCCATTCTGGACAATCCGGAATATGATACCGAGGATGTGGTTTACTATGATACGATCGAGGAATGTTTTCAGGCTGTGCTGTCCGGCAGTGCAGACTGTACTTATGCCGACAACTATAGTGCCAACTATCTGCTCTCGCAGGTAAAATACCGTAATTTGTCCTCCACAACGCTCACTGCCATGACAGAGGCTGCTTCCTTTGGTCTGTCTGACCAGTGCGATCCAAGACTGCTCAGCATTATCAATAAGGGACTGGCGTGTATTTCCTCTGAACAGCTGGATTCCATTGTTCTTCAGAACTGCAGTTATAGGGAGGATCCGTCCCTCTTTACCCTTGTTTATGCTTATCCGCGCATTTCCATTCCGATTATTCTGGCAGTCAGTATGGCACTGCTCTCGCTGCTGCTGGGTATTCTGCTGGTTCATAGCCGGAAAACAAAAGAGATCAGGGTCATGTCGGAGACAGATGCCCTCACCGGTCTTTATAACCGGAGGGCTGCCGAAGATCATATTTCAAGACAAATGCAGGAAGATGGCAAAAATCCTGACTGTGTACGTCCACTGATCAGTATCGATCTGGACAAATTCAAACAGGTGAATGATACTTATGGACATTTAGAAGGGGATGCTCTCTTAATTGCGGTTGCAGACACGCTCCGCACATCTGTCCGCAGTTATGACATTGTAGGACGCATCGGTGGCGATGAATTTGTTGTGTACCTCTCAAATGTCACAGACAGACAAAATGCCATGGCAGTTGCAGAAAAACTGTGTCAGGTCATCCGCGGACTCTCCACCATGAAAAAAGAATGGAGCAATATTTCTGCGAGCATTGGAATCTCATTTGCCGATCATCCAGATATTAAGATGGAAGAACTCTATATTTCGGCTGATAAAGCTATGTACTCCGCCAAAGGAAACGGAAGAGACCAGTATCAGACCCTCTGATGTCCCAGCAGGATGTCACTGTGGAATATTGACACTCCACAGATACTGTTCTCCCTTTCCCCATAAAAGCAGTTCCTTCATCTGCCCGTCATATAGTTCATCCGGACGGAATTCTTTTAAAATATGGATCAGATAAGTCTCTTTTTCATCCTTGGGGCTGATCTGATCTAACTTTTTGTCTAATAGTTCCCGAAGTTCCAGCGGTTTTATATCATCTGGAATCTCAAATCCCCCGATTTTTCCGGCAACCCCTGCTCCGTAATAAAATTCATAATTTCCAAGCATTACTGCTTTCTGCATATTACATTTTAAGATCACGCTCTGGCGTGCGATGGATGTGACCATATCCGTCATTCTCTCTTTCGTCTTGTGCAGACATACTCCCACTGCTTTGGGCTGTGTCTGACTGTTCTTATTTTTTATCTTATGCCATAATCACGTTTTCGTCAAATACCATGCTGACCATATAACAATGTCTCTGTGCTGTCCTTCTGACAAATGCCTGTGAAAATGTTTTCTCCAGACTGTCCTTTCTGCATCAGGGCGGTGTCATGTGATGTCCAAAATACCAGAACGCTCCTGCACATTTTCCAAATGCCATAAACAGCATGATCCAGGAAAGTCCTTCTTTTATCTGGAATCTTCTGAAGATGATCGGGAACGTATTTAAGATTTCTGCCAGTGCCACTGCAATACATCCCACAAAAATACCTGCACAGAAACCATATACATACAAGAGCCAGTGCCCGACCGGAAGGCTGATATCTGTAAATACCGACATAATTGTGCCAAAAATCCCACCAAGCACGATCATATTTTCAAAAAGAATGGTACTTTCCGCCCGGTTGCATTTTGCAATCATTCTTGGCACGACACCGATGACTATGATAAATGCAAAGGTTCCCGCTGCCACTCCGACACCGGAGGCAAGTCCGATAAATCCGAGAAATAAATGTTTAATCCACATCAACACTGTGTCCTCTTCTCTCTGCGTTATTGATGAAAGCGGTATCCAGATCTGTCTCATATTTCCGCATCTCGATCTGGATCGGTGTCGGATCATGCGTGATTTTCTTGTGTCCCACATGGTTGAAAAACACAATAATCCCAACAGCAAGTCCAATACTGTAGCAGATTTCCAGTTCGGTGATGCCATTCGATTCCATTCCCGTGATCTGCTGATAAAACTTTGCAAAAACATCTGTCACACCTACGTCATTGTTAAAAGCCATGATCGTAAAAGCAGCCCCAAAGAAAATCAGGATACACAAAATCACTGTCTTCAGACAATTCATCCACACCGGTTTTTCCGGGGACTTCACATACTCTACGATAAAGTCTGATTCTCCCTCATTGCTGATGTCCAGATTCGGGTAGTCCTCATGGATCAATTCGATCACTTTTAATACGGAAAACACAACAAGCGTATTCTTTTTCTTCTTATCATCCTCTGCCCGGAAGGAATATAACTTCTTCTGCCTGATCTGGCGCAGTGCCGCCTGATCGGTGCACTCCATCTTTGCCACGTCACCAAGTGTCACACGGCGGTCTGTCACGACAACATTCTTTCCGATCTTTAAATAAAGTGTATCGCCTGCACTCATGCGTAGGTCCTGCTTTCCTCTGAAATAACTTCCTGTACGAGCATCCCATCCTTTGGCTCTCCTGTATCCTTCTCGTTTGTCATATAATAAAACGCTGTTCCTGCCAGCAGTGCAAGCACAAGAAGCATAAGACAGATCCGATACTTTTTACAATTCATAATAATTTCGTCCTTTCTGTTTGATAAATGCGTCAGCTATTTTTTTCAGTACGCACACCGATCATTCCTGCATACTATATTGCATTACCATGCTTCTTATTATGTATGTGATTGCTTTAAAATATACATACTATCTTTGATTTATTTCATTGCATTTTCCCCTAAAACATGATACCTTTTCATAGGACTACAACGTTTATTCAGGATAATTGCAAAACTCTTAGATAACGTAAATTAGAATGTGAAAATTTTGTTAAATTTCCACATTCCTCATAACATTAACAGGGAGTTTTGCAATTATCCGTTACACTGATAAAAGAGGATAATTATGGCAGTAACGAAAGAAATTCTGACTCTGGCTGTCGAAACCGGAGATGCACTGCTTCGAAATGGCGCGGAAGTTTACCGCGTGGAAGATACGGTGCTTCATATTTTAAAAGCATATGAGATTACAGACTGTGATGTCTATGTACTTTCCAATGGAATTTTTGCCAGTGCAAATGAAAATAGAGAAGATGCCTGCAGCATGATTCGTCATGTACCGCTCGGCTCTACCCATCTCGGAAGGATTGCTGCGTTAAATCAGCTTTCCAGAGAGATCTGTTCCCATGAATGTTCCCTGCGGGATGCCTGGGTGCGTTTAGAAGAATGTAAATCCATTCCAAAAAATAAAAACTGGGTGGAGATATTTTTCTGTGGAGTTGGCAGTGCCGGTTTCTGCTATCTGTTCGGAGGAACTGCCTTAGATTCTTTTGTTGCATTTTTTATCGGACTCGTGTTACAGATTTTCCTGATCGCTTCCGACAGGCATCTGGAATCCAAATTTATCACTAATATTTTAGGAAGCGGCATTGTCACTTTTTTAAGCCTGATCGTGCTCTCCGCAGGGATACCGATCCTGCAGGATAAGGTTGTCATTGGAGATATTATGCCGCTCGTACCGGGAATCGCACTGACAACGTCCATCCGCGACTTTTTCAACGGAGACTATTTATCCGGTGCGATCCATATGATCGATGCGATCTTAACTGCTTTTAGTATTGCCGTTGGCGTGGGCGCTGTTATCACGCTTTACCAGCTTGTCACAGGAGGTGCATTACTTCGATGATCATTCAGTTTCTTGTCAGCTTAGCTGCGACACTCTCTTTTGCTGTATTATTTTCTGCTGAAAAAAAACAGTTGTTTTTCTGCGGTCTGACAGGTGCCCTCGGCTGGATTGTCTACCTGATCTGCTTACAGTATCACACAGACAATGCCATTGCAAACCTGATCGCCACCTTTGCACTGACACTGGTTGCACGGATTCTTTCGGCAGTGCGCAGAACTCCGGTCACGGTGTTCCTGCTCACCGGGATCTTCCCATTAGTTCCGGGTGCCGGAATCTACTATACCTCCTATTACTTTATCATGGGAGATATGAGCCGGTTCTCACAGTACGGAATCAGTACCGTGAAAGTTGCCGGTTCGATCGTGCTTGGCATTATCTTCGGTTTTGCGCTTCCACAGAGCCTCTTTAACAGGCTTTCAAAGCTTGTGCATAAAGATTAACGTTTTATATTTTTTATTGCTGTCCGGCGATCTTTGCCGCCAGATCCTCCAGATATTCCCAGCGCTCCATTTTCTCTTCGAGCAGTTGTTCTGTCTGCTCTTTTTCTTTTGTGATCTCATTCAATTTCACAAAATCACTGCTGAATTTTAAAGTCTGCGCATCCAGTTCTTCTATTTTCTGTTCCAGTGCGGCGATATCGTCTTCAATCGTCTCATATTCTTTCTGTTCTTTATAACTGAATTTCAGTTTACGCTCCCTCTTCCAGGTATCCATGGAAGAAGTCTGGTTTTCTTTCTCCACAGAATCCACAGAAGTTATCGTATCGTTTTTCGCATCCAGAATATGTCCCGCAGGCACTTTTCCTTCCTCTGCCAATCGGTTTACATAATCTGTGTACCCACCTTCATACTGACAGATCTTTCCATCTTCCTCGAAGGCAAAAATACGGTTTACGACACGGTCTAAAAAGTAGCGGTCATGGGAGACGGTGATCACGATTCCATCATAATTGTCAAGGTAATCTTCCAGTATCGTGAGTGTCCGGATATCGAGATCGTTTGTCGGCTCATCTAAAATCAGGACATTCGGTGCCTCCATAAGCACGCGCAACAGGTTCAATCTGCGCTTCTCTCCACCGGAAAGTTTTCCGATCGGACTGTACTGCTGCGAAGATGGGAATAAAAAGCGCTCTAACATATTGGACGCTGACACAAGACCGTCTTTCGTCCGGACAAACTCCGCTATATTTTTAATATAATCGATCACTTTCTCATTTGGATCCATGTAGGCAATTCCAGCATCTTTTGTGTTCTCAATCTCCTGCGTATAATATCCGATTTTGATTGTCTGCCCGATGGTTACAGTTCCTTCATCCGGCTGGATTCTCTGATCAATGATCTTCATCAGGGTTGTCTTACCGCTTCCATTTGCCCCGACAAACCCGATCCGGTCATTTTTCAGAAAAATATAAGTAAAATCACGGATCAGTACTCTCGAATCATAGCTTTTGGAAATATGCGAAAGTTCTACCGTTGTCTTTCCCATGCGGGAACTGATCGAGCTGATCTCCACACTTCCATCTGTCTGCGGTGCATCCTGATCCTTAAGTTTCTCATAGCGCTGGATTCTGCCCTTTTGCTTGGTAGTACGTGCCTTTGCGCCGCGGCGGATCCACTCTAATTCTTTACGCAGGATATTCTGGCGTTTCCGCTCACTCGCCTGCTGCATCTCCTCGCGCTCCGCCTTAAGTTCCAGATACCCGGAATAATTTGCATCATAACTGTAGATGGCACCTTTATCCACCTCCACGATCCGGCTGCAGACACTGTCTAAAAAGTAACGGTCATGCGTTACCATAATAAGTGCTCCACGCCACTTTTTCAGGAAATCTTCCAGCCAGTCTGCCATAGCAGAATCCAGATGGTTGGTCGGCTCATCTAAAATCAGCACATCGCACGGCACTAAAAGTGCTGCCACAAGGGCAAGACGCTTGCGCTGTCCCCCGGAGAGTTCTCCTGCCTTCTGCTCAAAATCCGTAATGCCAAGCTTTGTCATCATCGCCTTTGCATCACTCTCTAAATTCCAGTGATCCATATGTTCTGCATGATTTCCTGCATTTTGATCCTGCCCTGATGTTCCTCCGACAAAATTCTGACTACTCTGGGCTAACACCGTATCGATCACTGACAATTCCGGGTCAAATGCCGGATTTTGCGGCAGATAACGCACCACAATATGGTTTGCACGGATCACCTGTCCTTCATCCGGTTCTTCGATGCCCGCTGCAATTTTTAACAGAGTTGATTTTCCGGTTCCGTTGATACCGATCACACCCACTTTTTCTCTTTCCTGCAAATAGAAAGACGCTTTCTCAAACAGCTTCCTCTCTGTATATGTCTTCGTGATATCTGTTACACTGATAATATTCATAAAACTTATCTTTTACCTTCCATAATCTTCCGGCGCCGAATTGAAGTTGCGGATATACCGCAGACATTCCATTTCCGGCAATGGTTTTCCATAATAATACCCCTGGATATATTCCACGCCAAGGCGCTCCATCTCCTCACTCTGCTCTAACTTTTCCACTCCCTCGACAACCATTTGGATACCAAGCTTCTGCATCGTCCTGATCTCATTTTCAATGACAATTCTGGCTGTCTCATTATTAAAATATGCCAATGTCATGTCTCTGTCCATCTTCACTTCCCGGAATGGAAACCGCATAAGATAAGAGCAGTTTGCATTTCCGGTTCCATAATCATCCATCGCAAAAGAGATCCCTGCATCTCCCAATTCTTTCATATGATGTTCCATAAGCGCCGGTGCATTGATCGCAGTGCTCTCCGTCAGTTCCAGCACGATCATGGAGGTTGGGATATGGTACTTCTGCAGGATCGGCAGAATGGCCTCTTTCAGATTCTGCTGCATACACTGTGCCACCGAAATATTGATCTGGATCGAGTGGATTCCAAGAGACATATTCGATAATACATGTTTAGATAAAAACTTACAGCACTCTTCTAACACGATCTCGCCGATACGTATGATGTCACCGTTTTTTTCTGCGATCGGGATAAATTCAGCCGGTGGAATATATCCAAGTTCCCCGTCAAACAGACGTGCCAATGCTTCGAGGGAAACAATTCTTTTTTCCTTAAGCGAATAGATCGGCTGGTAGTACACCTGAATGGAACGCTCACGGAGTGCGCTCTCTAAGATCATTTCAATCTGATTCTGTCTGTAATATCCCTCGATCATCTGCGCATCCGTCTCGATCACAGGCTCTTTCCGCACATTGCCGGAAGCAACAGACGACAGGTAACTTCTGATTCCGAAAAATTCCGGGATTGTCGTAAAGTCCTTCGGATAATGCATGATCATAACGGTGTGATCCAGCAGAATATGGTTTTCTTCTATCTTCCATTCCTCAGAAAAACGCCCCTCAACAGACTTTACCATCTCCTGATACCGGTCTTTGTCTGTCATGACCACAAAGGTATCCGCATCACTGCGGAATACGTGAAACTTACCACCCAGATGGAAAAAATACTGTCCCAGCTCCGCCATGAGCATATTGCAGTTTTCTGCCCCAAACAGCATTCCCATCTGCTGATACTGGCGGATTCTGATAATAATGACCGTTCCTTCCTGATCCCGCATCAGTTCGTCCTTCAGCTGCAGCTCCAATGCCGCCTCATTTCCGATTCCTGTCACGGTATCTAAATAATCGTTTGGATTCTGCATCGACAGATAGATCATTATGACGATCACCGAATTTCCAAGGCTGGTCAGCAGGATCTCCCGGTGATAATACTGCACCCAAACTGCAATCAATGCCGCTGCAGTATATAAATAGATGATGTATTTCTCCCGCACATTAATGATCTTCCGCCTTGCAATCGACATAACAAGATTCAATGCAAAAAACAGCATGATATAAAAATATCCGAAATTTGCTCCTCTGCCCTGATGATACACTCCATCCTGAAAATAGTAGTAAAACCCGATGAACGGTGTTAAGAGCAGAAAAATAAAAAAGAATGCCGCAGGGATCATTGCAGCTGAAACTGCCCACTTTTTCTGTCTCTGATCCAGTTCACTGATCACAACCATATACTTATAGATCATCAAAGAGCTTAAGCCTTCAAACGAAAAAAAGACAAACGCAAGTATCTCGTTCACGATCTGCGGAACGACTCCAGCGTTTGCCAGTCCTATCGATGATAAAATATTAAACGCACTCTCTCCGATACATACGATCAAAAGTGCACGGAATACCCTTGTCTTTTCAGTCGGAAACTGCCACACTACCATAAAATGTACGAATATTAATAACATAAATAATAGTGAAGCCGCTTCAAAACTGTAATTATACTGCATCCGTATCTTCCTCCTGCGCTGCACGTGCCTCGATGATCGCCTCATTCAGCTGCAGCATCTTGGCATCCAGCATAGAGACGATCTCCGAACATTCCCTTAAGTCTCTGCTGATATATTGTGGTGCATTTCCCTCGAACTTATAATAAATCTTGTGTTCTAAACTTGCCCAGAAATCCATTGCCATCGTCCGTATCTGGATCTCAACCTTGGTATCAACCACCCGGTCAGACAAAAAAATCGGTACGGTCACTAACATATGATAGCTCTTATAACCGCTCTCCTTCGGATGCTTGATATAATCCTTCACGGATACCACCGTCAGATCATTCTGCTTACCGATCATCTCCGCAAGCTTGTAAATATCGGACGTAAACGAACAAACAATGCGGATTCCTGCGATATCGTTGATATAGTCCACCATATTGTCAATGGAACTCTCGTATCCATATCGTTTCAGCTTCTTGACAATACTCTCCGGTGATTTGATTCTGGACTTAATATATTCAATCGGGTTGTACTGGTGTACCTGCTGAAATTCATCATTTAAGATCTCAACTTTGGTACTGACCTCCTTCAACGCTGACCGGTATAAAAAAATAATTGTATTCCAACTATCTACCCCTTCACTTAAGGTAAATGGTCTATCCATAATATTCCTCCAACAATATATTCCCCGTGCATGAAAAAAACTTTTATCCATCAACACTCATGCTCCCTTAAGTATACCATACTTTTCTATGATATGGGGAGTTATTTCAAAACTTTACTGTTTTTTCTATTCCTTTTTCTATTCCTTTTTCTATTCCTGAAGGTATCCTTTCTCACGCAGCTTCTCACCGATGACCTGTAGCATCGGTTCCGTATCTGCCTCCACTGTGTGCCAGTGTTTTCCACCGGTCAGCACATTTAACGGCTGGCTTTTGCTCTTTCTGATGCGCTCCATAAATTCATCCACATCCATGCGGTTGCAGAGCATCAGATCCACCGTGATCTGACCATAGATGTCATGCTCCACCACAGCGTCTAACACCTTTCCGCCGTAATCTACGATCGTGTATAATTCATCCTGCATCTGCTCTGTCGTGTGCTGCACACAAAAGCTTCTCTTTGGCTTCTGCGGACCTTTTCCCGGATTGTAAAGGAAATAACCTTTGTTTGTGCTTAAAATATTCTTATTGGTAGCACGCAAAAGAGCAATATCCTGCACGATCACCTGACGGCTCACGCCGAATTTTTTTGCAAGGTCTGAACCACTGACCTAATCTTCCTCGATCACATGCATCTCCAGAAAATCAAAATCGATCGACTCAATGAAACTGTCCTGGGTAAATCTTGTCTTTGCATGGCGTTTGAATTCAGCAACATTGACATCGAGCCAGATTGGTTTTCCAAGATCAAATGCATAGCACACTTCATCGATTGCCCTGAAAATTTTATGGGTACGTGTATCATCCGATTCGTCTGTGATGGTTGTATCCCGAAGCAGATGATTGTCTTTCATCATTTTAAACCAGATTCTCATTCTTCCACTTTCCTAATATTACTCATTCTATCCTGCGACATACTTCTTATCCGCCGCTGCCGGTTTGTCTCATACATCAAAAGCGATGCTGAAATGGCAGCATTTAAAGATTCCACCTGTCCACACATTGGAATTTTAATATAAGTATCCGCAAGATCAGCGATTTCATCCGACAGACCGTTTCCCTCATTTCCGATCATAAAGGCAGTGGCTCCTGTATAGTCCGGCTCATCATACTGCATCTTTCCTTTCAGATGGGCAGCATACGTTTTTACCCCTGCATTTTTCAGTTCACAGATGGTCTCTGCCAGATCTCTGGTCACAAAAAATGGCATGCGGTAAATACTTCCCATCGTTGAACGGATTGTTTTCGGATTGAAAAGATCGACGGTTGTATGATTCATGACCACACCGCTGATTCCTGCGCCCTCTCCGGTGCGCAGCATCGTCCCAAGATTTCCCGGGTCCTGGATGCTCTCTAAAATCAGAAGATGCGTGTCTGCCCCTTTTAACAGTTCTTCCAGACGATACTGTGGCTTTCTGACCAGACAGAGAATCCCCTGCGGTGTCTGCGTATCTGATACCTCTTTGAATACAGAATCTGATACGATCTCATAGGTATAGCCTGCAAGCATTTTATCATTCTCTGCAAAAAAACTCTCCGACACATACACCTGTTTTAACCACTCTTCCGGAACTTCCTGAAACATTTTCCGTCCCTCTACGACAAAGAGTTCCTGTTCGTTTCTCGCTTTTGCCTTTTTCATCAGAAGCATCAGATTCTTCATCTGCTGATTGCTTGTACTTGTGATCATACTTTTCTCCAAACAAATCTTTTTCTTATATGTCATAAAAACTCCACGAACCAAAATCCGTGGAGTTTTAAATTCTTTCCTGTATTTCGTAATGATTCCAAATTAGATGGATAAGTTCTTAGCGATCTGATATTCGTACTCTGGAATCTCTTTCTTCATTGCAAGAGCCTCATCAATATCAAAATCAACAAAAGCGCCATGACGATATCCAACGACACGGTTTGTCTTTCCCTCACACAGAAGGTCTACTGCAAGTGCTCCCATGGTTGAAGCATATACACGGTCTTTTGCTGTCGGAGAACCACCACGCTGCATATGTCCTAAGATGGTAGCACGTGTCTCAATACCGGTAGCTGCCTCAATACGTTTTGCCATGCTTGCAGAATGTCCGATACCCTCGGCATTTACGATGATATGATGTTTCTTGCCATGTTTACGTTTTTCGATGATGTTGTTTACTAACTTCTGCTCATCAAAATCATATTTTTCCGGTAACAGGATATCCTCTGCTCCGTTTGCGATACCACACCATAAAGCGATGTATCCGGCGCCACGTCCCATAACCTCGATGATAGAACATCTCTCATGGGAAGTAGAGGTATCACGTACTTTATCAATTGCCTCCATTGCTGTATTGACAGCGGTATCAAATCCGATGGTGTACTCAGTACATGCGATATCTAAGTCGATGGTTCCCGGAAGACCGATCGTATTGATTCCAAGTGCTGCCAACTTCTGGGCACCCTTGAAAGATCCGTCACCACCGATTACGATGATTCCATCGATACCATGTTTCTTACAGATCTCAGCACCTTTCTGCTGACCTTCCGGTGTTGTAAACTCCATACAACGTGCTGTCTGTAAAATCGTACCACCACGCTCTATAATATCAGATACGTCCTTTGCTTCCATATCTACGATTTCTTCCTGAAGAAGTCCTGCGTATCCTCTCTTAATTCCTTTTACCTTTAATCCTTTTACAATTGCCTCTCTTACAACTGCACGAATTGCTGCGTTCATTCCAGGTGCATCTCCGCCACTGGTAAGTACACCGATTGTCTTGATCTCTTTTGCCATTTTATAAGTTCCCTCCTAAAAATAAATATACCCATTGAATATCTGTTTACCCATTTACAGATATTTATTTATCTAATCTACACTATTTTAATATCTTTACGCTCTCTTTTCAATGCTCTTTTCTACAACTTTTACATTATTTTCACCTAGAAAGTTCGTCAAATTGTTCACAATCTCCTGATTTATGCAGATATTGTAGTTATTTGGCAGTCGTTTCATTGCTTTTATGGATGAAATGTAAATGACAACCGAATCTCTTCCATCCGAATCATGAAGCTTTCCATAAAGTTCCTGCTCCTTCGCCTCAAACTCTTCCTTCGTGGAAAACTGAAGCCAGAGTTCCCTTTTTACACTGTCAAAAGAAGTGATCTGCTCACAGATGATCTTTCCGTTCTTATCTTCCTCCACATTAGCACGTCCGGTAATAAATACCTTTTCATCCTCATTTAATAAGGAGCTGTACTTTTCGTAGCTGTTCGGGAACACAATCACCTCCACAGTTCCGACAAGATCTTCTAATGTGAGAAATGCCATGACTTTATTGTTTTTCGTGTACTTGATCGTCTTTTCTGTGATCATTCCGCCGACTGTGACTTTCTGGTTATCCTTTACCTTCACCTCATTTGTCTCTTCATCCAGGACAAAATCCGTTGTGACCGCCGAAATATTCTTGCGCCAGCGTTCCTCATATTCCTCCAGCGGATGTCCCGTCAGATAAATGCCGAGCACCTCTTTTTCAAAACCAAGCTTGATTTCCTTACTGTATTCCTCAAGCTGCGGAAGACGGATCTCATAGTCCTGTTTTTCTTCCTCCGGCACAAGATCAAAGAGTGTCATCTGACCGGACATACTCTTTTTCTTCTCCGAGGCAAGGTTGTCCATGATTGTGGAAAAAACAGTGATCATCTGCTGTCTGTTTCCGTCAAGGCCGTCTAACGCCCCCGCTTTGATCAGGTTTTCCACCGCACGTTTGTTGACTTCCCGGCAGGAAACACGCTCCAGAAAGCTTTGCAGAGTCTTATATGTTCCATTCTCTGTGCGCTCCTGTAAGATCAGATCCACGACCGGTCTTCCGATACTCTTGATCGCATACAGTCCATAGCGGATGTTATCTCCAACTGCGGTAAAAACGCCTTCCCCCTCGTTTACGTCCGGTGGAAGCACTTTGATTCCCATCTGGCGGCAGGTAAAAATATACTCGGAAACTTTTCTGGTATTATCGATCACAGATGTCATCAGCGCTGCCATAAATTCTACCGGATAGTAATATTTAAAATACGCTGTCTGGTAGGAAACCACTGCATAAGCCGCTGCATGTGATTTATTAAATGCATATTTTGCAAAATCCACCATGGAATCGTAGATCTTATTCGCTGCCTGCTCGCTGATACCGTTTGCAATACAGCCTTTGATTCCCTGTTCCTCGTTGCCGTAAACAAAGTTCTGACGCTCTGCATCAATGACATACTGTTTCTTTTTACTCATGGCACGACGGATATTGTCCGCCTGTCCCATCGTGTATCCGGCAAGTTCCTGCACGATCTGCATCACCTGCTCCTGATAAACGATACAGCCATAGGTCGGCTCTAAGATCGGTTCTAATTCTTTGCATTCGTAAGTAATACTGTCGCGCTCATTTTTTCCTTTGATATACTTTGGAATAAAGTCCATTGGTCCAGGACGGTAAAGGGAAATTCCGGCGATGACATCCTCTAAGCTCTGCGGTTTTAACTCCTTCATGAAGTTTTTCATTCCGGCACTTTCAAGCTGGAACACACCCTCGGTTCTTCCGGTTCCGATGTAGTCTAATACTTTTTTATCATTGTAGTCGATAAGAACTGCATCCGGATTAGTATGATCATTATAATCAATGTGATTGACATCGATTTTGATTCCATGGTTCTTATATACGAGATCTGCGGCATCCTTGATGACCGTCAACGTTCTAAGGCCAAGGAAGTCCATTTTCAAAAGTCCAAGTTCCTCGATGGTCGTCATGATAAACTGTGTCGTGATTGTTCCGTCGGACGCCCTCGACAGTGGAACATACTCATCCATCGCTTTCTGTGAGATCACAACGCCCGCTGCATGCATAGAAGTATGCCGTGGCAGTCCCTCTAAACGTTTTGACATATCGATCAGTGTACGTACATTCTCGTCCGATTCGTACATGCCACGGAGCTCCGGATTCATCTGCAGTGCTTTTTCAATCGTAATATTCAGTTCATTTGGGATCATCTTTGCAATAGTATCACAAAAACTATATGGCAGATCCATCACTCGTCCCACATCACGGATGACACCTTTTGCCGCCAGCGTACCGAATGTCACGATCTGCGAAACACAATCCTTGCCATATTTTTTCACGACATAATCGATCACTTCGCTTCGTCTCTCATAACAGAAATCGATATCGATATCGGGCATGGTAACTCGCTCCGGATTTAAGAAACGCTCAAACAGCAGATTATACTTGATCGGATCAATGTTCGTGATACCTGTGGTATAAGAAACAAGGCTTCCTGCGGCACTTCCACGCCCTGGGCCTACCGGAATCCCATGGGTTCTCGCATAATTGATAAAATCCCATACGATCAAAAAATAATCAACATATCCCATTTTCTGGATGACATTAAGCTCATAATCAAGCTTCGGAAGCAGTTCCTCATGGCGGTCCGGGTAACGCTTTACCAGTCCCTCATGACACAGCTTATTCAGATAAGTCCATGAGTCGTAACCTTCCGGCACCTCGAAATGTGGCAGTTTTGTCACACCGAACTCAATCTCCACATGACAGCGGTCTGCGATCTTTTGTGTGTTGTCGATTGCCTGACTTGCAAAGGAAAAAAGCTTCCGCATCTCTTCCTCTGACTTCACATAATACTGGCCGCCCTCGTAGCGCATACGGTTCTCATCGGACAATTTCTTTCCGGTCTGGATACAGAGCAGGATATCGTGTGCCTCCGCATCTTCCGCGTAGGTGTAATGTACGTCGTTTGTCGCAACCAGTTCAATGCCTGTCTCCTGGCTCATCCGCACAAGCTGTGGATTGACCATCTGCTGCTCCGGGATTCCATGATCCTGTAATTCCAGGAAAAAGTTTCCTTTTCCAAAGCAGTTTTCATACTTTTCGGCAACTTTTTTTGCCTCATCATAAAGTCCTTTTACAAGATAGCGCTGTACCTCTCCCGCAAGGCACGCACTCAGCGCAATGATTCCACTGTGATACTGCTGTAATACTTCCATATCCACACGGGGTTTGTAATAATACCCATCCACAAACCCTTTGGATACAATTTTCATCAGGTTCTGATAGCCCTCATTATTCTCAGCTAACAGCACCAGATGGTAATAACGATCCTCCCCATGCGCTGCCTCTCTGTCAAATCGGGAGTTCGGTGCCACGTACACCTCACAGCCAAGGATTGGATTGATACCTGCTGCCTTCGCAGCCTTGTAAAAGTCAATGACACCAAACATCACTCCATGGTCTGTGATCGCTGCACTGTTCATGCCAAGCTCTTTCACTCTCGCAACATATTCTTTTATTTTATTCGAGCCATCCAGAAGGGAAAACTCGGTATGCACATGGAGATGGGTAAATGCCATTTTCTTTCTTCCTATTCGTTAAATTTTTGAATCTGCTCTTCCAGAAAAGCCGGATCATCAAAGTAATTGATCTTCATGGCCGCTTTGACTTCACTTAATGTCTGAGCTGCTGTCTCTGCTGCCACTTCGCTGCCTTTTTTCAAAATCTCATAAACACCTTCGATGTTCTTCTCATACTCGGCTCTTCTTGCGCGGATTGGGCTTAATTCTTCCTGAAGAACGTTATTTAAAAACTTCTTCACTTTGACATCGCCTAATCCACCGCGTTTATAGTGATCTTTTAACTCATCCAGATTTGCATATTCAGGTAAGTACTCTGCAAAATGTCCTTCGTTGCTGAACGCATCCAGATAAGTAAATACGGTATTTCCTTCGAGTTTTCCCGGATCTTCGATACGGATATGATCCGGATCTGTAAACATGGACATGACTTTTTTCTTCACATCTGCCTCGGATTCTGACAGATAAATACAGTTGCCTAAGGATTTGCTCATCTTTGCTTTTCCGTCAATACCCGGAAGTCTCAAGCATGCTTTATTCGATGGAAGCAGGATTTCAGGATCCACTAAAGTCTCTCCATACACTGCATTGAATTTGTGCACGATCTCCTTCGTCTGCTCTAACATTGGAAGCTGATCTTCCCCAACCGGAACAGTCGTTGCCTTAAATGCAGTGATATCGGCCGCCTGGCTGATCGGATAGTTGAAAAATCCCATCGGGATACTTGTCTCAAAATTACGCATCTGAATCTCTGCTTTTACCGTTGGATTGCGCTGCAGACGGGATACTGTCACCAGATTCATATAGTAGAAAGTCAGTTCTGTCAGTTCTGCCACATGAGACTGGATAAAAATATTGGATTTTGCAGGATCAAGCCCTACGGATAAATAATCCAATGCAACTTCCATGATATTATCACGGATTTTTGCCGGGTTGTCCGCATTATCAGTGAGTGCCTGCGCGTCTGCGATCATAATGAAAATCTTATCAAATTCCCCGGAATTCTGTAATTCCACTCTTCTTTTTAAAGAGCCGACATAATGTCCGACATGAAGCTTTCCTGTTGGTCTGTCGCCTGTTAAAATGATTTTTGGTTTCATATTTTCCATATTAAAAATATCTCCTTATTTCTATACTGCCATCGTTCTTATTCCGGGCCTCCTGCCAGAAATAAAAACATACCTGTCTGTTATTATATAATTTTCTGTCTCATCACGCAAGAGCGCATCATGATTGTTTTTTGCCGAGTTTTTTGGTATTTATAAATTGTTTCAAATGTGATAAAATTTTAACGAAGTTATGACTGGAAGAAAGGAAATATCCAATTATCATCTAAAAAATTGGATGATACGTGTGAATTATGAAAATAGGACTTGTTGTAGAAGGCGGTGGCATGAAATGTGCCTACAGCGCCGGAATTTTAGATAAATTTTTAGATGACCATATTCAGTTTGACTACTGTATCGGCGTATCTGCGGGTGCAGCAAACACGCTGTCCTATCTTGCAGGACAACGTGGAAGAAATCTCCGTTTTTATACGGAACATTTAAGTGATCCCCGGTATTTAAGTGTACACAGTCTGATTCGAACCGGGAGTCTGTTCGGTCTGCAATACATTTACGGAACACTGACCAATTCTGACGGCAAAGACCCGATTGATTACGATGCAATCATGAAAAATCCAGCAGAATTTTATATGCCTGCCACGGATGCCGTCACCGGAACAGCCACTTACTTTTCCAAATACGATATTGTGCGCGACGATTACCGCACACTCATGGCAACCTGCGCCCTGCCGGGATTCTGTCGTCCGGTTCAGGTTAATCACCATTACTACTATGATGGCGGCGTTGCGGATTCTATTCCGGTGCAGCACGCTTTAGATGATGGCTGCGACAAACTTGTTGTGATTTTATCCAATCCAAGGGACTTTGTAAAACAGCCGGAAGCCCATCGCCCGATTTATAAACGGATGCTTCACAAATACCCAAAGACCATAGAAGGGATCGACCATCGCCACATCAATTATCAGGCGTCCATTGACCTTACCGCCAAACTGGAAAAAGAAGGAAAAGCTTTTGTTTTCGCACCAAGTAAACATTTAAACCTCGGCACTTTTTCCAAAGATGCGGCGCTTGAACAAAAACTTTATGATCTGGGTGTTTTCGATTACAAAACACAGTCTGGAAAGCTTCTCGCGTTTTTGCAGAAGTAACATAGCTTCGAAACTCTCTTTTTTCAGCTTTACTTCACAGTTGAAAACATGCAAAATACGGCTGCCACACAAAAT
>ULOX01023061.1_pt1 | contig 23394 bp, 19 predicted proteins | sample 1952911 | NCBI WGS metagenome assembly ULOX01 (sample SAMEA4835613, study PRJEB28245) | human gut metagenome | biome: gut microbiome; material: fecal sample | place: Denmark | collected 2008
ATGAGGGGTTTTGAGCATTTTCCTCCTTCTGGATAGGCTTGCCCATAAGCTCATCAAGCAGCTTGTCTTTCTCGGCTTTTTCCTGTACGCCGATGTCTGGCTCTGGCTGACCTGTTTTTTCATCTTTGGATTTCTCGGTTTCGGTCACAATAGAAGCGGTAGTTTCCGACGCCAATTTGAAGCGTTCCGCAATGCGGCTGATTTTCGATGCGTCCTCCGCACGGGCAATCACATCGACCTCCGCATTGGGGTCTTTGTTTCCTCTGTCCGCAAGGACGCAGTAAAGTACGCCGTACTTTTTAGCTTCCTGCGTAAACTTCTTCAGGTCGCCATTCTTTACGGTAAAGACTTTCAGTTCCTTGCCAGAACGGAGCATATTGGTAAGCCTTGCTTTGCCCTTTGTTTTCTTTTCCTCTTTCAGAATGGAATAGAGGAGAACGGCGATGTTCTTCGCACCTGCACCTGTGATTTTGGCTGCGACCTCAAATCCTTCCAAGCTCATTCGGACGATTTGTTCTGCCGCTTCGCCGCTTGTATTCATTCGTCATCAGCTCCTTTCGTTGTTGTTCTTCATCTGCCCGTATGGTGGATAACTTTTCTTTGAGAGCAGCGTTACGGGCTTCGATACCCTCGCACAGCCTGACCTCCTTTCGTATAACGCTCAGGCGTTTGGATAAATCGGAAAGCTGTGACCGTATTGCTTCCTTTTTTTCGCCGCCTGTTTTGCGGGAGATAGAATAAAGTTCCTTACGCTTTTGAAGCAGGTCGGTTTTTTCCGTTTCCAAAGAGCCTTTATATGACAAGAGCTGCTCTACCGTATCAATGCGATTACGGCACAGCAGCCTTGTTTCCTGTGTGATAGCTTCCATTTTCATTAAGTCGTCTTTCAAAAGATAATGAAGCCTTGCGTAATTCTGTTTTTTATTTTTAGGCAGGATACCGAGCTTGTAACAGTAGTGCAGATACAGCCCCCGCAATCCGCCGATTTTTTTAGCCCCCGTTAGAGAGCCTTTGACACGGAACACCTTGACCGTCCTTTGCGGCTCGGTAAATCTGGAGAACTTCACGGCGTAGGAGTTTTCTGTGATACGCTCCATAATCCTCTCGTTGGTATATTCTTCTCCGAGCTTATACAGCCGCTTCGGGCGTTTCCACCCCTTACCGATGACCGTCCAATATTTGCGGTTTGGGTCAAAGCTCACACGGTATCCCATTTCAGCCATAATACGGTCAAAGTCTTTCAGCGTGAACGACTTGCTGATAGCTTCGTCCACCGCCTGCCGTGTAACATTATCCCTCGTGGGCATACCGTTTTTCTCAGCCTGATACAAAGCGTATGGCTTTTTCTTTCCGCTTGGGTGTTCAATGACGGACAGGGCATATTCACGGCAAAGCTCATCGGAACGCTGTCGCAAAAGCCGCAGGTTTGCTTTGTTGTCGTGGTAATGCTTGCCGTCCGTAAAGGATACGGAGTTTACGACAAAGTGGTTATGCAGACAGTCGGTATTTAGGTGAGTGGCAACGATAACCTGAAATCTGTCGCCCCACATCTTTTGGGCAAGTCTTACACCGACCTCGTGCGCCTGCTCTGGCGTAACCTCACCGTGCTTAAAGCTCTGGAAACCGTGATAGCAGACAATCTCGCTTTCATCGTTCCATTGCGCTTTTGCAATCATCATTTCATCTCTGGCGGTGGTCGGGTCGCAGTTTACGCCTGTGACAAAATAACGCTGCTCGGTCTTATCCTTGTTGGTAGCATATTCCATTACATCGACCATAGCCTGCAAATCCGCTTCGGTGTATTTGGGGTTAGCTGTCTTTTCGGGATTTTCCGCATAATCTATGGGGTGGTCGAGCCTGCCACGCACATCCCATATTTCACAGACTGCCATTACGGTGCTTTTTTTGGAAGCAGATATTTTTTTCGGACAGCGATTTGAAACTCGTGCCACCGCCTTGCTTCCTCTTTCAGCATCGGAGCGTCCACAAAGTTCAGGGCGTTGGCTTTTGCCGCAAGCTGATTGATACGGTTGCCAATGGCAGACAGCTCACGCATCATTTTATAAAACTCTGGGTCAGGCTTTTCGCAGAGCCGATAACCTTTTACCATTCCTCTCAGGAACGCTTCTTTTGAGCAGCCTGATTTTTGAACGAGAGAGTAGAGCTGTTCGGCTTCTTCCTCAGTCAAGCGGAAAAGTATCTGCACATTTCGTTTTCGCATTTTTCACTTCCTCTCTCTCGGTAAGTCGGTTTATCTGCAAGCAGCACATAATCACTACACCTGTCAGACCGCCGAGCATTACGCCGATGATGAAAAATATAAACTCAATCATTCTTAAACTCCTTTCTGTCTAACGGGGTATTAGGGGTTGCCCCCTAACAAGCGAATTTGGATAACCAAATTCAGTGCTTGGTAAGACATTACTCGTCGCACTCGTCCTCATACATACATTCTCCGCACACGGGACAGAAGTACGGACAGTCCGAACAACATTCGTCCTCGTTCGCTTCTTCTTCGTCGGTATCTTCAGCACCGTCCTCGCAAGACTCGTTGATTTTGGCTTCACCGCAGATAAAATCCTCATCGGTAAAGTTGATAAGGTCGGTATCGAACAGGATAATTTCGGTCTTTGCCTTTGCCTGTTCTGCGCTTTCAGCACAAACAGAAATGGTCTTTTCATAATGGGCAGTCAGGGTTACATCATACTTTTTCAATGGTTATTTCCTCGCTTTCAACATTTAATTTTTTTGTTTGTCGTGTTATTCTTCGGGTCAAAATCTGCGGACAATCAACGGGCATCACTCCTTTCACGGCTTGAAATCGGTCTTGCAATCCCCAGATAGGATAATAAAAAATCGTTGAAGTCCTTACCGACAGGCGGCGGCTCATCAACGATTTTGTAGTCTTTCTGCAAAAGTTCTTTGAGGGCGGCGGTACAAAGCCTGCCCGTTCTGTCATTGTCCAGATGCAGAAAAATAGTCTTGATATGGGGATTTGCTTCCAAAAAGGTGGTTAGGGCTATGGGGATTTTGCTTTCCTTAATCTCTTTCTTAGGCTGATACACACCCGAAAGAGAGAGCAGATTTTCCGATTTATAGTCTTTTCCCTCACACTTTAGATAGGTGGCGTAGGACAGTAAATCAATAGCGGCTTCAAATAAATGCACGGTATCACTCGGTTTGTCTGCCAGAAGTCGGAACGAATACCGCTTATCGCTGCCAGAAGCGTCGCCCTTAAAAGAGCTTCCAATCGTGCCACGGTAGGCGGCATACTTGGGTGTTCCGCTTTCGTCCTTTCCGATAAATACAACATTGTGATACTTGGAGCTTTCAAAAATCGTACCGTCCACAATACAGTCCTGTATGATTGAAAGGTCAATCCCACGCCCGAAAAGGTACTCGGTCACTCGGTTACAGTCCTTATTTTTCGGTGGTAAAAGCAATTCCTTCGGCTCATCTTTTGGAACAGGGACAGGCGGCGGTTTCCAATCCGCCGTGATACCCGTAAGCAGTTCTACGGCTTCCACAAAGCTGTATTCCTTAACCTTGATTAGATAATCAAGGGCAGAAACGCCGCCGAAACCTCTCGACCACCAATACCATTTGCCATTGGAAATCTTCAAGCTGTCGTGTTCTCTCGTACAGTAAACTTTGCCTGTCACACGCTTCAGATTGTTCGGCTCATACCGTTGCAGATAGGATAGCAAGTCCATTTGCCGTGCCTGCTCAATCACGGCAGGGTCAAGCTGCACATAGGGTCTGTTACTTTTCATTCAATACAATCACCTCCTGAAATAGAAAAAGCCGAGGGATTTTCGTAATGAAAACCTCTCGGCTATGTAAAATCATATTTAATTGTAACGACAAGTTCTCCGCAAACTGTTATTCCTCAGCATGACTTCTTTTTAGAGAAAATAATACATTCGGAACAATTCAATTTTGCAATTAACTTTCTTGCTTTTGAGTATTCGATATCTTCTACAATAGTATATGGCAAATTCTCAAGATTCATTTTAAGTTCATTCATCGGTATTTTTAGAGAAAATACGCTTCTTATATCCAATATAAACCTAATTTTGTCATCTGGAATCGAAATTATTACAATATTACCTTTACTAGAAAAACTGTCATTATCGCTTGACATCACGCAACCTGCTTTTAGCCATTCACTAAAATTAAACCATTTATCAGGTTCCGCTGTTCCTATTGCTCCTGCGTCAATGAAACCACACATTGTCGCTTTTTTATCAGCCTTAATAATAAGTTCTCTGTCTCCATTATCATTTCCGATGCTTAAATACCCTGAAGCATATTCTGCTAATTGATTATTGATATATGAATCAACAATATCATCTGTTCCATATAAAACACATAAGTCATATACCATTCCATTTGTTTTTAACAAAAACTGTCTATAAACATCAGGGATTTCTAATTTAAGACTTTTTTCTATTTCTTTTATTTCTTTCTCGCTCGCTGGAGTATTTCTTATTCCTGAATTAAAACTCATAAGGTTTAAACCTTTCATAATAAATATCAATTTATAGTCTTATATTATATCACACTTTTATAATTCTTTCTATCTATCACCTATGTAAAAGCGGCATCAGCTTTATGCCAATGCCGCTTTTGTCGGTTATAATATTCCTGCTTTTTTGAGATACCCAACGCTATCATAACAGCCACGGAAGTAAACCGACTGCAATTCCATATCGGTAAGCCTGTTCTTTAGCTCCGTCACTTTAATAACCGCCGTACATTCTTCCTTTGTTAGCTCCGCTGCCTGTTCTGTATCAAACACACCCAATACTTTCGGATACTGCTGATATAAACTCTCAATCTCGTTCTGAACAGCTTTATATTCCTCATTTTCTTTGGAAAGATGAGCGATAACTGAGCTTAAATACTCATTAAAAATGTTGTTGTGGGTATCTACAAAGGTTTCAAATCTGAACTCTCCAGACATATTTTACACCTCCGACTTGTTCTATCTGTCATTATTATACTGCCCCAAATAATGCAATACAAATCTGCAAACCGCTTTATCTCTCACGATTTGCACATTTTCTTTCGGGCTGTTCCTCGGTTTCTTCTGGCTCTGCGTCAAGTACGGCAGGGTCTTTTTTATCCAGATTTAGCTCGATGTTGAGAGAATTCAACCGTTCCGACTTTTCTTTCAGTTCTTCCTCAAAGGCAAAAGGCTTTTGTACCTCGACTTTTGCAGTTTCAAGCTGCTCGATAGTTTCCGCCAGTTTAATCTGTGCGGCTTCCAACCGTGCGGGAAGCTTGGCAAGCTCGTTTTCAATTCGGGTCAGGTTTCCCAGAGGGTCAGAGCCTAATTCTACCTTGTATTTCGCTTGCCCGCAAAGGTTAAGGCAGTAATGAGTACCCACCGTATCATAGAAAATCTCCATTTTGAAACCACGATATGAGCCGATTTCGATAGGTGCGGACAAGGGATATTCCTTGCAAATCGCAATGAGCATTTCGCCTGCGGCGGCTTTTTCGGTGTAGCTGATACCACGCAATGTCATCGGACAGAACTTTTCCTCGCCCTGCGGCTTGTGCTGTTCGGTAAGAGCTGTGTCAGCTTTGTAGCAGACAATACGCTGTTCATACTCCGCAATGGTCTGAGGGAAGTGTTTGAGTATCCTGTCCTCAAGGTCGTAATGCTCGGATAGATAGCTTTGTTTCAGCACTTTGAGCTTGGAAACCTGAATGTCTAAGTCCATTTTTTCCTTAAAACGCTCGTCACCTGTGGCAAGCATTTTGACCTCCGCAAAGGACAAAGCAACCTCGTCCACATCTTCGGCAGAACGGACAGGGCTTTTACTCGTCATTATCTGGGATATGAATTTCTGTTTGCTTTCTACCAACTGATAGAGATAAGCGTCAAAGGTCTGCTCGGTTACATAGCGGTAAACCTCAACCTCTGGGAACATATTTCCCTGTCTTTCAATACGCCCTTGCCGTTGTTCAAGGTCGCTCGGTCGCCACGGACAGTCCAAATTGTGAATGGCTATGAGCCTGTCCTGAACATTCGTGCCTGCGCCCATTTTGGGGGTAGAGCCTAACAACACACGGACTTCACCACTTCGTACCTTTGAGAACAGCTCTTTTTTCTGTGCGTCTGTAGTCGCTTCGTGGATAAACCGTATCTGTTCGGCGGGAATACCACGGGCAATCAGCTTCTCACGCATATCGTCATAAATATTGAAAGTGCCGTCATTCTTCGGAGTGGATAGGTCGCAGAATACAAGCTGTGCAGCTTTTGTATCGGCGTAATCCTCCCAGATACGGTACACATTGTCGATGCAGGCGTTAACTTTGCTGCCCTCGTCATCTGGCAACATCGGGTCAATCATTCTCTGGTCGAGAGCAAGTTTACGCCCGTCATTCGTGATTTTGAGCATATTATCAATGTTAGGCTCTACAAGCCTTGCCCTGACTTTCTCAGCTCGCTTTGCCAGAGAAGCTACCATTTCACTTTGTATCTCGCTCGGCTTTGTCTTGATATTGTGGTAATTTACTTTCGGCACGGGGAGTTTTAACATATCGGCGGTCTGTATATCCGCCACCTCACGGAACATCAGCATCAGCTCTGGCAGATTAAAAAACTTGGCAAAGCGTGTCTTGGCTCGGTAGTTTGTACCCTCTGGGGCAAGCTCCAGAGCCGTTATGGTTTCTCCGAAGGTTGAAGCCCAACTGTCAAAATGCTGCAAGCCGTTTCTTAGCAAAGTATCGTACTGCAAGTACCGTTGAACAGAATACAGTTCTACCATCGAATTGCTGATAGGTGTACCCGTTGCGAATATCGTCCCTCGGTTGCCTGTGATTTCGTCCAGATAGCGGCATTTCATAAACAGGTCGCTTGATTTTTGGGCTTCGGTCTGGGCAATGCCGCCGACATTCCGCATTTTCGTGTAGAGGTACAAGTTTTTATAAAAATGGCTCTCGTCAATGAAAATCCTGTCAATACCGAGCTGTTCAAAGTCGATTACCGTATCCTTGCGCTTGGTATCGTTGAGCTTATCGAGCTTTGCTTTTATCCCTTTTCGGGTTTTCATAAGCTGCTTGACCGTGAACTGTTCTCCTTTGCTTGCCTGCACATCGTCAATACCACGCTCAATGTCATCAAGCTGCCGTTCGAGCTGTTCCCGTTGCCGTTCAATGCTCATCGGGATTTTTTCAAACTGACTATGCCCGATAATGACCGCATCGTAATCGCCTGTGGCAATGCGGGAACAGAACTTTTTGCGGTTTCCCGTTTCAAAATCCTGCTTTCGTGTCACAAGGATATTGGCACTCGGATACAGACGCAGATACTCAGAAGCCCATTGACCGACAAGATGATTTGGAACAACGAACATCGCTTTATTGCAAAGTCCGAGCCGCTTGCTTTCCTGTGCGGCGGCTACCATTTCAAAGGTTTTTCCCGCACCTACCTTGTGGGCAAGGAGCGTATTGCCGCCATAGAGAATATGAGCGATAGCGTTTACTTGGTGCGGTCTTAGGGTGATTTCTGGGCTGATGCCGCCGAAAGTAATATGACTTCCATCGTACTCACGGGGACGGACAGAATTAAAAGTGTCATTGTAATACCTGACAAGGCGGTTTCTCCGTTCTGGGTCTTTCCATATCCAATCCTGAAACGCCTGTTTGATTGCTTCCTGTTTTGCCTGTGCCGCCGTGGTTTCCTTTGCGTTGAATACGGCTTTTTTGTTTCCGTTCTCGTCATACACATAATCAAAAATACGGGTATCACGGAGATTTAGAGTATCCTCAATAATACGATAGGCGGAAGCCCTCTTTGTACCGTAGGTGCTGTCCGCCTTTACATTTCCGTAATCGGAACTCTTATTCTCAATAAACCAATCGCCGTTAATCGGGGTATATCTTACCCTGATACGGCTTTGTGCATAGCTTGACGGAGTTAAAAGCTCCATTACAAACCTTTGAATATCCTCCTGCGGTATCCAAGTCGTACCCAGACGGACAGAGATTTCAGCCGCCGACAGGTCTTGCGGTATGACCTGCTTTAAGGCTTGTGCGTTGACCGCAAACTCTGGATTTTCCTTTGCTGCGGCTTCGGCGGTTATGAGTTTGGCTCTTACATTGCCAGACAAATACTCATCGGCAGTTACATACTGAGCAGGCTCGGTTGCGGGGATACGGAAGATAACGCCCTGCAAGTCCTTAATGATTTCTTCTTTCGGTTTGCCTGTAAGCTGTTCCATATAGGGCAGGTCAACACGGGCTTTTTCACCGATAGACAAGGCAAGAGCTTCGCTTGCGGTTTCAACGGAAGTGATTTCACGGTGGGGCTTTATCGTCCTTTTCGTGAACATATCCGCTTTTCTTTTGAAATTACCCTCATCGTCAAGCACCTCCAGAGAACACAAAAGGAAGTAACTCTCGTCCGATGCAAAAGCGAGATAGTTTCCTCGGTTGTTGATTAGTCCGTACTGCTTCGTAAAGCTGTCATACAAACGGTTTAGATTTTCCTGTTCGGTGTGTATCAAATCATCTGGGTAGTCCTCGGTCTGATACTCTATGAGCTTTCTCACGCAATCACGGATTTGAATAAGTCCCTTGATACGGTTTTCTGCGGTAACAGACGCCGCCGCAGGAGTCATACGGTCATCTTCTCTGAAATAAACCTTGCCGTCCACCAACGCATACGAGAAGTTTCGCACATTCGGGTCGGCGGGAATAGAAGCGTCCTGCCCGTCAGAGATTTCATCAAGCTCGTTTTCATACTCTGGGATTTCTCCCTGAATGTTCTGAACAGCGTTATGAAGCAGCTCCGACAAAGGTATATCCTGATAGGCTTTGCAGGCGGAGTCAAAACCAAAGCGTGTGCTTTCCATTTTCATCTCGCCTAAAATCATCTCTGGGTGCTGCACAAAATAGCTGTTCATCGTAATACCGTTCTCATCGGTATCAAGGTGTACCCAATCTGGCTCTGTGTCAATCACTCGGTCACGCTTCTGCAAAAATAGAATGTCGCTCGTAACCTCTGTGCCTGCGTTTGCTCGGAAAGTGTTATCAGGCAGTCGGATAGCTCCGAGCAGCTCGGCTCTCTGAGCAATATACTTGCGTATTTCGGGGCTTGCCTTATCCATTGTTCCCTTAGAGGTAATGAACGCAACAACACCGCCTGCACGAACTTTATCAAGAGCCTTTGCGAAAAAGTAGTCGTGAATGAGAAACTTCTGGGCGTTGTAACGGCTGTCGTTGACCTTGAAATCTCCAAACGGCACATTGCCGATAATCACATCAAAGTGGTCGTCTGGGAGCTTTGTTTCTTCAAAGCCCTGCACGGAGATATTTGCTTTCTGGTAGAGCTGCTTTGCGATTTTTCCCGTAAGGGGGTCGATTTCCACACCGTGAAGCTTCGAGCCTGCCATCGCATCGGGTAGCAGACCAAAAAAGTTGCCCGTTCCGCAGGACGGCTCTAAAATACTGCCTTCGGAAAATCCCAAACGCTCAAGAGCTTCATACATACCCTTGATTACAACGGGCGGCGTGTAAAATGCTGTCAGGGTAGACTCCATTGCCGCACGGTATTCTTCTGGGGAGAGGCTTGCATACAGCTCTTTGAACTCATCAGCCCACGCCGTATTGTGTTCATCAAACGCCATAGACAGACCGCCCCAACCGACATACTTTGAAAGGGTTTCCTGTTCTTCGGGCGTGGCAAGTCGGTTTTCAAGCTCCAATTCGTGCAGAAGATTGATAGCCGCCATATTATTGCGGAACTTTTCTTTTGCGCCGCCGACGCCCAAAGTATCCTCGGCAATGCGGTAATTGTGCCGTGGCTCTGAGGGGGCAGGGGCGGGAGATACCGCCTTATCGGGCTGTTTTTCTTCCTGTGCCTTACTAAGCAGGCTGCGGATATAACCGATTTTCTCCACACGGTTGATGGGAAAGCCCACGGCATCGGCAAAAGTAATATCCCGCATTGACACATCGCCGCTTATTTCGCTGATGCTTTCAATGACATAGCGGCGGTTATCCATAACGATTTCCTTGCCGATAAGGTCAGCGTTATCCTGCTCGTCGGGCTGTTCCTGCTGGCTTCGTTCCGCATCTTTCTGAGCGAACAGCTTGACGATGCTTTCAGCACTATTCAGAGTGTCGGCGTATTCCTGCGCTTCCTCCTCGGTTTCAAAGGTCTGGTAAATGCCGTCCACATCGTAATACTGCCCGTCTTGCCCGTCTGGTACGGTGTTATCCCGTATGATAAACGGGTCGGCAAAGGCATCGGAAGTCAGTTCTACGGTATAGTGCGGCGTTTGCTTTTCTTCCTCGGCAGGGGCAAACCAGTCGCTTTCCGTTGCCATAATCTCCGCATAGAGCTTTTCGTCATCTGGGGTGAGCGTTTTATTCTGCTCCAGATAAGGTACAAACACATCTCGTCCCCGTTGCAGGCTTTCTATTTGTTCACGGTAATAATCCTCGCCCTGTTTCTTCCATTCGGGAATAAACGGGCAATTCGGGGACAGGGAGTATTCGTAAAAGTTTTTGATATGGGAGATAAGGTCACCCTCGCCGTCGCCAATATCAAACCGTCCTTCATAATGGAAATCTTCGCCGCCGATAGTAGCGGTAATCTCAAAATCGGTCTTATGATACCAACCGACATTATCCTTGCTTTCACGCTCTCGATGCTGCTTTTCGTCCAGAACGCCGAGAAGATAGTTACCCAGAGCAAAGCTCAAATCGGTATATCGGTCATTAAACTGCCTGTCATAAAAGGCGGGGTGTTCCGAAAATCCGATAGAGAACTTTATGCCGTCTGGCTTTTCTTCGGACGGTGTCTGAACACTCTGCTTTTCGGTAACGACTACTTTCAAATGGTCGTTAGCAGGGTTTTCCTTTAACTTTTCCTCAAAATCAGCTCGGCTGAGTTCCTTGCCGAACAATGGAAAGTCAGGATTACGCAGGGAAACAGCGTTTTCATCAAACGCCGCAATCTCATATTTGTCTGCCCCGATATATACAACATCGTCCTCGTGATAGACATAGCGGAGAGGATACAGCTCCATAAGCTCCTGTGAAAACCGCCACGCATTGCTGCGGCTGTAAACATCGGCGGTCTTTCCCTGTACCAAAGCAAGAAAATCAATGAGCTGCTGAACAGTAGAAGGGTCGCCTAAATGATGTTCCATTTGTTCGACGGTTACATCTGCAAGGTCGGTACGCTCCACATTTTCAAGCAGGTCTTTCTCATAATGGTCTAAATCACGGATAAAATCGGACAGCCGCAAAGCAAGGGTATCTCTCTTATCGGCAGGGGGAAGGTCACGGTTTGCGTCGATGAAACGCTGCCTTGCCATTTTCCTTTGCGTGTCGATTTCGTACTGCGGAGCTTCCTCACTTTCGAGATAATCGGCGTAGTGGTCTTTTTCCTTTTCATTCAGGTAGCGGTCATTCTTTATCAGCTCACGCAGCCGTTTTTCGACCTTTGCCCAAGAAAGAACAAGGTCGGGGTTTGCAGACGAGCCGTACTTTTCAATCGCAATACCTTTCCCATCGTGCCAAGTGTGTCCCTGCGTACCGTCTGGGAAATAATGCGTGCCGCCGCCTGTGCCGTACTCTTTTTTGAGAAAATCAATATTGCTTTTGCCGTCCTCATTCTTTTGAAACTGACGGTAGATACGGTATTTACCATTCTGAAAGCCGCTTCCTCTTAGGAGAACAGAGTCAATATCTTCCTGAGAAATAACAAAAGCAGAGGATTTTTCGTCCTCTGCTTCAGCTAACATTTCAATCTGTTCTTCTACGGTGGGGAGATTAACTGTGACCTGCTGTTCATCAGCGACATTTAGCTGTAAATCAGCTCGTTCAGTATCGTTTCCTCCGCTTGACTGCGGATATTGTTCATCAGCCCGACCCATTGCATCGGTGCTTTTTCTTTCAGTTCCTCCGTCACGCCCTGCTCCTTGCAAAGCTGTTTTGTCAGAAGCTCCAACCTCGTAAGAGCCGTCTGTTCCACTTCGTAAAGATGTTTGTTCATCTCGCCCGATGTCAGCAGATTGAGGTAGGTCACTCGTTTGTGCTGCTCCAGATAATCCCTGTGCATCAAAGCGTATCTGCCAAGCTGAATTTCTGGCTCTGTCGGTAATGTCAGGTCGGGAATAAGATAATCCCCTTGTTTGGTGTAAGTGATTTCGCTCATTATGATTACTCCTTTCGGCTTGTTCTCTGCCTACATCATAGCGTGTTTGAGATTGCGGCGCAAAGGTGCGATTTGGGCGTTTGTCCGCAATTTGCACATCTCGGATAGCCTGAGAGATTTCCCTGAGCGCCATTTCCGCAATGTCGCTTGTCGCAATGCCGAGCGCATTGATAGTGGCGGGGGTGTTAAAATTGATGATTTCCGCAAAATCCTCACGCTCAAATACCGCTTCGGTATCCACACCGCAGCGGCTCATCAGCATATATGCTACGCTGTTGACCGCAAGCCGCCTGTAAATGACCTCGATATTATATTCGTCAAGCTCCTCTAAAAAACTGTCCTGCGTACAGCTTTTGAGCTGCGGCATATAATCCTGCAAATTATCCTCAACTGCGTTTTTTGCCGTTTCCATCAGCACTGAAGTAAGGTCGGCGCTTTCCACATCGCCAAATCTGTCGGAGAGCCGTTCGATAACTGCCTGCTCGTATCGCTCACGCATCTGCCATATCGGAACAGGGCGGCTGCCGTAATAGCCCTCGTGGGTGTCGGATATATCAAAATAGTATTTCAGCGTGTTCCTGCGACCTTTCGGGTCGAACACCGCAATGCCTTTGCTATCTTTGTTTACCCAACGCTTAAACTGCTTATTCCAAGTTTCAAGCTGTGCTACCGCAACAGCATCAGGGCGTTGAGCGTAAATCAGGAGCTGCTCATCAAATCGGCACTTATAGTTGCGGCAGGCAGAGGATAAAAAGCTCTGCCACGCCTGCGGGCTTTTCGCAACCGCAACGCCTGTGCGCCGATACAGCTCTGTAATTAGCTGATACTTCGCAGCCAATCTTCGCACACCTCCTTATCGTTCCAAATCTCGGTTTTTGTGTTTACGGTCATACTCGCCGCATCGCTCGGCAATCTCAGAATACATTTTGTGACGCATTTCACGCTCAAAGGCTCGGTATTCCTTTGCCTTTTCTGTCGGCTTGTACCACACGCTGTCTTTATCCGCTTTATCCATCTGTTCGTATTTGTCGTCAATTTGGTCGGTATATTTTTTATAGATGGCGTGAGCAGCAGGGCTTTCCATCGCATAGCGGTAACGGTCAAGGCTTTTATGACTGCTACGGAGCTGTGCGTATTCATACAGCATACCGATTATCTCACGGTCAAGTCCTGCCTGTCCCTCGGCGGCGTAGATTTCAGAAAGGCTCTTACACCGCCAAGCGTGAAAAGGCTCGGTATCATTGGAGCTGTGTGAGGACAGATATACACCGCCTTTTTTGACGGTAATACGGTTGATAAGCTCTGTACTCATTCTGTACTACCTCCGAAAAAGGAAATGACCTTGTTTGCCTTGATACTCTTTTGCAGCTCATTGATAATACCGATGTCGGCTATGGTAACGCCCTGTATTGCAAGAATATCGTCCATTGTCATAGCGGCAATCGACTTTTCATCGGTAAAGCCTGCTTCAAAGACCTTACCAAGCACCTTGATTGCCTTTTGATTGAGTGCCATTCTCAAAACCTCCTTATCGTTCTAATTCTTTATGCTTCGGGGCTTTTGTTACCGCCTGCGGCTCTGGGGGCTTCGGCTCATAGGTCGCTCCGTTTTGTTCCATACGCTCGGCAAACTCGCAGATATGGAAGATGTTATTTCCAATCTCTGTATGATACTCATCAATGAAACGGCAGGTGCGTTCTGTTTTTTCGCCCCACGATGATGTGATGACGATTTTGCTGCCGTCTGGGATGCGGAACAGCTCCTTGTAATTTGAGTCGATAAATCGGATACCCTGTTCGGCTTTCTGGATATGCTTATCAAGCCATTCTTTCACAAAACAGCAGCAGTAAAAATTGTAATCGCCCTTAGTGGGATTGCACCGAAACAGAAAGGCGTGCTTTTCCGTATCCACACGAAAACCGTACTCAGTGCAATAGTTTCCTGCAAATGCGCTTTCGGGATAACGCCTTGCAAACGCACTCATATCATAGCGGTTGTGCAAAAGCCCCTTGTCCTCACGAAGCGAATTGATAACCTTGTCAAGCTCATTTTTGAAATCGTCTGTTTTCAAATCCCGCCTGCGGTCAAACCAAGAGGAATAGAACTCCTTGCCGCCTGCACCAAAGTCGCCACGCAGATAACCGATACTGCCTGTCTGTCCTTCAAGCTGCATACTCTGAGCGTAGGTGTATTTCTGTTCGGTAGGGGTTAAGGCTCGTATCTCCATATCAGCGTTCCTCCCGATTTTTCTGTTTTTTCTCTTTCTGCTGCGCCTTGATTTTTGCAAGAGCGTCCTTTGCCCAATCAGGCATACATTCGGGCTTGATTTCTCCTAACACATCGTACCGTTCCCATCTGGATTTTTCGCCTGTAGCAAGGCAAGTACCAAAGACAGCGTTGCCTCTGCCGCCTGTTGCGCCATTGCCGCCCTCCGCTAAAACAAGCTGAAAAGCAGGGTGCTGATATTCATACCGTTTCGGCTCTGCATTGATAACGACAACCTTGCCGACAATACTGCTGCTGCGTTTGTCTGGAATACAATGCTCTTTCGTGAATACGGTATTGTCAAAAGCAAATTTGGATAACTCGGATTTGGTTTGTTCTATCTGGGACTGTACTCGCTGAATGAAAAGCTCCATCGCTTCCAGATAATCGTCACAGCCGACGCTTTCGGTTGCCCACGGCACACCAAGCGGATTATGGCAGTCGCAGTAGCTTACAAGAAAAGGGTATTTATCGCTTTTATCCACGCCGAAAACAACCTCTTTGTCGCCAATATAAATGCTGTTCACGACCTCATAATTGCCGAGCATTCGTTTTTCTTCACGCATTCGATTGCTCCTTTCGTTTCTTTTTCTCTTTCTGTTCGTCTAAAATCCTGCGGATACAGACATCGCAGAAAATAACAGACCCGTCCTTATATCGGGGATAGGGACAGGTCGTGCAGTCATATTTTCGTTTATCGCTCACGGTCATCACGGCTTTTCTGCTTTTTATCGGGCTGGTTATAGGGCATACGGCACTCTCTCTGGTAGCGTTCATTCAGCTTTTCTCTTGCTTCAGATAACTGATTGCAGTAATATCCCCAGAAATAATCCGAGCCGTCCTTACAATACCAGCACACATACGGGTTGGGGGCTTTGGAGTTATGACCGATGACAAGCTCGTTGTTCCCGATAGTACAGCTCTCAATAATCTCATAACCGCCGTTTATGCGTTTTTCGTCCATTTCACACCTCATTCCTTAGCGTATTTGCGGTATGCCTTTTCGCCCTCGGCACGAAGCCGTCTTACACGGGCGTTTCCCGCAAGCTCTGGATATTTTGCTTGCAGCTTGCGGCGTGTTCTTCCCACGCTTTCAAAGCTCGGCAGACCAAGATATTTATACTGTTCCATTACCTCTGCAAAAGACATCGCCCCTGCGTCTTTCAAACAGGTGTTGCAAACAATCAGATAAAGGGTCATATCATCGTTTCTGGCTTCCTCGTTCTTTTGCAGAATAGCCTTTACTTTACTCTCAATGGTTTTCAGGTTTTTCATAGATTGCCTCCATATATAGAAAGAGGGCGGCTTACTCTGATAAGCCGCCCCCATCTGTAAAATCGGGTTATTTCTTCTTTCTGTTTCGGATGTTAAGCCATATTGCCGCACCGACGATGAACACGACAAGCACAATGGCGATAATGGTTTTAGCGTCCATCAATTAGTCCTCCTTTTTCTTTTTCTTGAAACCGACAAAACCGAGAACGCCTGCGCCGATAACGGAAGCAGCCGCAAGGCTTACCCACAAGCCCAGATTGAAATCATCGCCTGTTTTGGGCGTATCTCTGAACTCGTTGTGCATCTCAACAATGGTAGTAGCTCCCGTTTTGACCGTTGCCTGTTTATCGGCGGGAAGGATATATCCTGCGGAAGCCGAGTCGCTGACTTCGGACACGGTGTACTCTCCGATACGCAAGCCCTCGATGAAAATTTCTCCATTCTTGTCGGTCTTAAAAGTCTGGTCGTAGCCGTCAGCACTTGTTACACGGAAGGAGAAGCCCTCAACTTTTCCGTCAGAGGAAGTCTTGACGATTTTGAGAGAGCCTTTCTGCGCCTCATTGATAAAACCAACGCCTGCTTTGTTCTCTACGGTATAGGTCTTGCCGTTTTCCTCGATGGAAACACCGTACACGCCTTCATCAAGCACAAAGCCGTCTGGAGCTGTTTTTTCACGGACGAAATACTTGCCGTAGCGTAGCTCGGTCATTTGATAAACGCCGCCCTCAAGCTCCGTCATTTCGCCGCACAGCTCATCGCCCTCGTCAAATTCGCCGTTGCCGTTCGTATCGGCATACACCTCAAAGACCGCACCTGTGAGCTTGTTGTCGGGATAATCTGCATCAACCTTAGTCAATTCAATATTGCCCTTGATAAAGTAGTTTACAAGCTCGATTTCCACGACCTCATCGACCTTGCCCACAGTTACGGCAATTTCTTCCTCGGAGAGTACAAAACCTGTCGGGCTTTCAATTTCACGGATTACCCAAGTGCCATACGGTACTTTTTCAAAAGAAAAACTGCCGTCATCTTTCGATGTGGCAGTCTGGATAGCATTTTCTTTTGTAAACTCCTCTGTACCTGTCTTAAAGATACCGATGACCGCACCGCCCAGAGCGTTTCCGTCCTCATCGGATTTCAGACCGCTTACCGAACCGTAAATGATTTCATTCTCAATGGCTTCGCCGTCATTTGCGGAAAGATGAACAACTGCCGTGTCCTGACCTGCGTACTCAAAGTGGACAGGGTATTTCTGCTCATTCAGCACATAGGCGGAATTGGTTGACAGCTCTTTTACATAGTAGCTGCCGAACGGAAGGTCGCTATTGACCGTGCCTTTGCCGTTTTCGTCCAGAGAAATAATCTCAATCAGACCATCGGCGGGGATAACCGTACCGTCTGCGGCGGTAAGGTCTGTTTCTGCATACAATCCAAAGGTTACATCAAAGATTTCGCCGTTATTGCCAACACCGTAGGCTTCGTCTGTTTCAAGGCTCTTTACAAGGTCAATTTCCACACGCTGCCTTTCATTGTAGAAGCTCGTTTCGGTTTCGGTAACAGCAATATTCTGACCTTCATACACAAGCTCGACAGCGTGAATTTCGTCATTCAGCACCATTCCGTAAGGAGCTGTGATTTCCTTGACCTCATATTTGCCCAGATACAGCTCTTTGGATTTTGCAGTTCCGTCCGTACCTGTGGTAACGGTGTCAACCACCTCGCCCTTAGAAGCTCTCAGCGTTCCGTCCAGAGTAAAAATATCCTCGGCGGCGGTAATCTCATACACCGCACCTTCCAGCCCCTGTGCCGCAAAGACGGGCTGATACATTCCGTTATTCTCGGAAACGGAAGCGAACACCTCGCCAGATTTGGAAACGGTAATCGTCCCTTTCTGCGCCATATTGGAACGAACTACCTCAATGACCGTAATGCCGCTTTCTTCGCCAGAGCCGTCCTGCGTTACATCAAAATAGACAGGCTCGGAGTTTAACACATAGCCATACGGAGCCTGTACCTCCACGATGGAATATCCCTTTCCGTATTCCAAAGTCTGAGGCGTAATGAGTTCGCCGTCTGCTGTGGTATAAAAGGTGTCAATGGTCGTCACTTCGGGATAAGTGAAAGTCATTGTCACAAGCTCGCCGTTGGGGTCATAAATCTGGAAGCCTGCGCCTGCATACGGAATGGTATTGCCTGTTTCCGCATCTTTCTTTACGATTTTGATATAGCTTTCAAAATTCGCATTGTTGATGAGATAGCGATAGGTCTGACCGTCCTGATTGATGAACACATCAAAAGGCTTCATCAATTCCAGTCCCTCCAGACCAGAAGCGGTCTGCTCTACGGTATAAATACCGTACACCAAGTCTTTTGTCTGAGCGAAGCCGTTTTCGTCACAGATGAGTATATCCCGTTCGGTTTCCTTTGCAGCGTCATAGCTGCCTGCGGATTTCAAATAGACTTCAAAGGTAGCTCCCGTTTCAGGCGTTTCAATCTGGGTTTCTCCGTCATCGGTATGCTTGATGATGGCGATATTGCCCTTGATAATCTGCTCGGTCACATCGTTTGCGGTGCTGTTGCGCTCCACGGTATAAAGCTCTGGCTCTGCGCCGATATGATGAATAGTGGTGTCGAGCAGATAGCCCTCGGACGGGCTGATTTCTCGGATAGTCCAGTCATCATCGCAGATATAATAGTCGGTGGTAAACTGCCCGTTCTCGTCCGTGGTGTAGGTGTCAATCAGTTCCTCGCCCTTATAGATGCCGTAAACCGCACCTGCAAGAGAAGCGTCGCCCTGTGCCGTGCCTGTTTCCGCATCGGATTTCGTCACGGTTACATTGAACTTTTTAAGAATGTTCGTAAAGCTGCGGCTTGTGACCTTTTCCCATTCAATCGGAGCTGTCTGGCTTTCGGGAACGACATAGCGGACAGCCGTATCCACTTCCTCAACGGTGTAAGGCGTATTGCCGCTGATTAGGACATTCTCAAATCTCGCCACACCGTTTTCATCGGTTACAGCGTACTCGTCCACAGGCAAGCCGCTAAGGGAAGTGCCGTAGAGGTGGAACTTCACGCCCTCCACAAGATTGTCCTCAGAGTTTTTGATAACCTCCAGACTGCCACGCTTTAGGGTGTTGTTAAAGGTCACAGTAGAAGTATGACCGCTTACAATCGTTACCCTTTGAACACTCTGCGGCTCGTATCGGTCAATGGACTGCTCGGTAACGGTATAAGTCCCCGGCATTAACTGAACATCTACCATACCGTCTGCGCCCGTGGTAACGGTTTTGTTGACGCCGTTTCCAGAGATATTAAAGCTGATGCCAGATACAACGCCGTCCTCAGAGGTCTTTTTAATCTGTCCTGTGCCGTAGGTTTCTGTATTGAGCTTAAAGTAGAAATATACAGGGTCGGAAGCTCCAGAAGCCATTGTCTGCTTGCCGACACAGCCCCAGATAAGCATTTCTCCGCAATCAAGATTGACATTTTTCTGCGCCGATACCGTTACAGGCGAAGTAATCATCTTATCGCTCGTAAAAGTATATTGGTTGCCGCTTCTTGTTACGGAAATACCGCTTGCGGAGAACTGAATATCTGACAATGTGTTGTTGGTGTCCTCCAGCGTCAGACTGTATTTCTGCGTGTCTGGATTGTATTTCAGCGTGTAGGTGTCCGCACTGTTCTGGCTTCTTGCTGCAAAGCTCGGAATGGTATAATGCTTTGCCATCTGCGACAAAATCCAGTCGTAGCACTTCTCGGCGGGTCTGCCTTGCAGGGAATAGTAGTAGGTGTCCGCATCAATCCCGTTTGCGCTGTGCAGGTCGGTTGGGCTTGTACGGAGCTGCTGCTGGTATTCCCAGATAATCGTCTGAGTCGCAAAAGCGTAATCATCTGCGTTTGTGCCTGCAACGGGAGAGGACTTACCCTCGTGCCAGCCATACATCAAAGCCATCATAATACCGAACTGAGCGTCAGTCGGCAGGTTTTGAAAATACGAGCTGTTCTTTCCGCTTTTGGACACATAGGAATTGCCCGTGTTGAAATCAACGCCAGACTCCACGCAGTAAACCTGATGTGTTCCGCTATTATCTGTCATCAGATATTTTCGCTTGGCGTTACCTGCGTTAATGCTTTGCACGGTAATGTTGCCTTTACTGTCATAAACGATAAAGGAATAGGTCGCTTTGCTTCGGTAATACTCGCCGTCCGAGCCGACATAGTAATCGCCAAAGGAAGATGTGCAGCTTTTACCTTCCTCGCTCGTCCACGCAAAGGCAGACATCGGCAGAGCTGTTATCATCATCAGCAAGCAGAGAGCCGCCGACAGGATACGCCTGCCTTTCTTTGTAAACTTAGTTTTCATAGGCTGTTAAACCGTCCTTTCTTGATTTTGGGCATAAAAAATCCCTCTGTCTTTGAACAGAGGGAAAAGCCTGATAGCTGCTCACGCAAAGAGGAAATAAATCGAGTAGCTGCCGTTTCCTCTTGCTTCGCAATAAATATTAAAAGCTGTGATTTCATCAATTCCGTATGCGCCGAGATTTTCGACAGTATGGAATGTGATATAGCGTTCAAGGCTCTGCTTTAATGCTTCGCCCTGATTGTTCTGTGATGCCGTTACAGGTTTCCACCAAGTAGAATTACTCGGAGTGAGTGAGCTGTCTAAGGCAAGCCCCATATCCAGACCAATGCTGATGCAATCCGCTTTAACCGCTTCAATGTCAAATTCATAATCATAGGCGGTCTTAGGCTTTGTATCTTCGGGAACTGTCTGCGGTGGTATCTCCGCAGGCGGCTCTGTTTTCTCTGGCTTTTCGACAGGAGCAGAGCTGCTTTCCGTTACCGCAGGTTTTGTCTCAGATACTTGATTTTTTCCTTGCGATACAGGCTCGTTCTGTTTTGAAGTTTCGCTTTCAACAGGCTCATACTCTGTAACTTCGGCATTGCTTTCAAGCTCAGTATCCGTTTTGGCACTTTCACTTTCTTTACTTTCCGAGAAAAAACTGCTTTCTTTGCTTTCTGTTTCGGCGGCGGCTTCTGTTTCCGCTACAAACTCATAATTATCACTTTCTTCGGGAGCTGTTGAAACATCAGCACAGCCGCTTAATGTCAATATCAGCACAAATAGCATTGCAATCATCTTTTTTCGCATAGCATAGACCTCCTTTGCGGCTTCATTATACGAAAAACCTCAGAAGCTCTCAAAGGTAGAAAATCTTTCAAACAAAGAGTTTTGCATATATTCTTTTTTCGGATAGTCTTGGTAGTAAAAAAGGGGGTGAGGTGTGGAGAGGGGGAAGCCGAAAAAGCGGCTATCCACGAAAACGGGCAGACCTCGCCCTCGGTGTGCGGCTATCGTTCCTGAGCTTTGTTTCGCTGCAAGTGTCGGTTGTAAAACTCCAACGCTTTTACAACAAAATCCGCTTCCTGTCCTTTGGGAACAGATTTAGGAATGAGTTTGGTTATCCTCTCGTCACGGAAAGCAGGCTTTTCCCTTTGGTTGGGTTTTTCTTCCTCCATAATGCTCTGGATAACCTCGTCTGTGAGCTTGCCGTCCTGCATAAACTTCTTCATTTTGATAGCCTGTGCAAGCGACGGGGTAGCGTCGTTGTAGCTCATAGCTTCAAGCAGGGTATATTGCTGTTCCTCGGTCAGATAAGAGATTTCAACCGCAGGACGAAAAGCAATCTGCCTTTCATCTACCATTTGCAGGATTTCGGGTACAAGCTCGGTCAGACGGATAAAACGGCGGATTTGGTCTTTGCTTTCTCCGACAAGTTCTCCTAATTCAACATCAGAGCGACCTTTTGATAAATTAGTCGCCAATGGCGACACATTTTCTTTCGGGGGTCTGCCTGCTTGTCGCTTCATCGCTTCAAGCCGCATTTTATAGGCAAAGGCTTTCTCACTCGGCAAAATCGTTGACCTCTGTAAATTGCTTTCTACCATTATGATAATAGCTTCATCACGGGTCAGCTCTTTAACCTCGCATTTCAGCGTTTCAAGCCCTGCAAGCTCGCAAGCCTTTTTTCTTCTGTGTCCGCTTACAAGCTCGTACCGTCCGTCCTCTTTGAGCCGAACGGTAGCAGGGGTCATTATGCCGTTTCGCTTAATGCTCTCGACAAGCTGCTGCATATCCTCGTCCATTAAAACCTTGAACGGGTGGTCTGGAAACTCGTCAATCTGCGATATGGGAATATCCCTGATTTTACTCAGCTTTGCTTCCGCACGGCTTTCATCTGTCTGAAACAGGTCATCGTAAGCGGTCAGCTCGATTTTGGGAGCGTTGTTTCTCGCCAAGCTCTGCCACCTCCTTTCCGAACTGCTCATACGCTGCGGCAATCTTACCGCTTTTGTCATAGGCAAAAATACTTTTGCCCTCTGCGGTAGCTTCCACCGCACGGATAGAATGGGGTATCTCCGTATCAAAGACCTTGATTTTCTGCCCATAGGCATTTTTGACCGTTGCCGTGATTTCCTTAGAAATGTTGGTACGGGGCATTACCATCGTCATTAAGATACCGTCTATCCGCAGCTTGGGATTGATTTGCCGCTTGACCATTGACACAGAGCGAAGCAACAGCTCCAGACCTTTCGCTGAAAGGTAGTGCGGCTGTGTGGGGATAATCACGCTGTCAGCCGCCGCCAGAGCATTTATCGTTATCATACCGAGTGAGGGCATACAGTCGATAAGCACATAATCGTAATTCTTCTTAACCTCATTCACATAGGTTTTCAGAACACGCTCACGGCTCATAGCATTGATAAGCCTTACCTCAAAGCCTGATAACTCAATGTTGGACGGAAGCAGGTCAACGCCCTCGCCGTGGTGTATGATACCTTGCGAAGCATCAAAGGATTTATCGTCTACGATGTTCTGCATTACGGTGGAGAGCGTTATGGGTATATCGTCAGGTCTGTTATAGCCGAGTGCCATTGTGAGATTTGCCTGTGCATCAGCATCAATGAGCAGGACTTTCTTTCCCTGCTGTACCAGACCTACGCCCAGATTGACCGCCGTGGTCGTTTTACCAACGCCGCCTTTCTGATTGGTCAGGGCAATTACTTTGCAATTTGACATTTGTGCGTCCTCCTTTCGCATAAATTTAGCCGCTTTGTCAAGGCGGCTATGTAAAAAAGAGTGATAGGACGCAAAAAAGCCGCTTACTCTTAGGGGAATAAGAATAAGCGGCTATGTGCAATATGTCTTAGATATGTTCAATTTTCATTTTCTTGACAGGCGCATTGACAACTTTGAAAATCAGCTCGTCAACGCAGTCCGTGTATCTGCCTTCCTGTATCAGCCTGTTCTTCAGCTCTACAAGGCTATGTATTAGCAACTGTCGCTCGTGGCTATCCAGATATGCGTGATAGGTTTTATCTCTCATAGACTTGTCCTCCTTACACTTTCATTATATTTATAATCTTGTCTAAATTCCAATGTGCAAAGGCTTGTCCGTTTATGCCACATCAGGAACAGCAACACATATATTGATAGTGCGTTTTTCGCCACGCTGAATGACCGCAGGGTGTTCCGCAAAGTCAAACTGATTGTTTATACCATACCTTACAACCTTATCTGTGGTACGGAAGGTATGTAACTGAAAGCCGTAAAAATGCGGATTTTCAGCGTTTTTCAGGATATGGAACATTTCCGTTGCTTCTGTAGG
>ULOX01055703.1_pt1 | contig 23258 bp, 23 predicted proteins | sample 1952911 | NCBI WGS metagenome assembly ULOX01 (sample SAMEA4835613, study PRJEB28245) | human gut metagenome | biome: gut microbiome; material: fecal sample | place: Denmark | collected 2008
ATGGGCGCTTTGATTTATACGACAAAAGTAATAACCCGAGTTCGGGATAAGAAAATCTTTATAAAAGTTGTAATCTCAATAATTTCTATTACTTCTATGGTTGTAAATATGCATCTGTCGGAAACCTGGCATAGCAAGAAAAAACGTTTATCGCCTATCCCGAACTCAGGTTAATATTTAGCTGGTCCTGATTTTAACAGGCATTAATGATTTTCCAAGAATAAAGGTCGTCTGGATAAGCCAAACGACCTTCAAAAATATTGATTCAAATTGCATTTTTGCCTTTTTCTGTTATGATATATCTTTGAGCCTTACTCTTTGGCTTGTCTGGTAGAGTCATTGCTACCCACTCTTTTTCGATCATCACATTGAGTACAGACTTTCGGAAGCTATCCCTATCCTTATAGCCACATACATCCATCAATTCTTGAATGTGCTTTTCACCAGTCAGCAACACAGATAATACTGTTTTCTGTTGTTGATTTGATGTCGGTATCATGTCGGTTTGATATCGGTTGTTCGCCCGACATCATGCTCTCTCTGGCAAATTTTATCACAACATTATGACCTTCTTGATACCAATCAGGCTCCTTGATATTCTGTCCTTTGCATTCATCCATGATTCTCTTGGCACCAGATCCCCAACTCTCAAGACAAGTAGAGAGGTAGAGCACATCAGCAATCGTAGGATTGAATGGATGGGAATGAGATGATGGTAATAATAGATTCTTAGCACAAGAAGCGCAAAGAAGATGGTATTCTGCGCAGTTTCCGCCGCCCGATGTCTGCACATATATATAAAATAGGTGTACCCCCACTGCGCCCGCATTGCGGGCATGGGCATGAATGGACGCTGTGATTTTTATAACAAAAAGTGATGAAAATGTTTTGCTGGATATAAAACAATTCGTAATTTTGGATGATTGAAAACTTATCGTTTTCAGGTGGGCTGGGCCCCATGACCCAGCAATCGTCAAACCGAGCCGGGACGACATCTCTGCCCCTGGCATGAATAGAAACCGAAGACCTATGCAATACCCTCTGATTTCAGAATATGTAGCAGCCATACGCGACGCAAAGGAAAATCTGGACGAGTTGGCTTACTTAGAGCCAGTATTCGACAATCACGGCGAGCCCTATCGCAGCAGCGGCGCCTTTGCCGTAGTGTTCAAGATGAAAGACCCGAAGACGGGGCGGAACTATGCCCTGAAGTGCTTTACCGACGAACAGGAAGGCAGGGGCGAGGCTTATCGGCAGATAGCCGAGGAACTGGAATTTGTCGACTCAACATATATCACGGCGGTGAAGTATCTGGAGCAGGAGCTGTTTGTAGACAGCAGCTGCAGTAATGAAGTGTTTCCCGTGTTGCTGATGGACTGGGTAGACGGCGAGACGATGGAGACCTACGTTGCCGACCACTATGCCGACAGCCATGCCATGGCCATGCTCTGCTACCGTTTCTGCAAAATGGCGGGGTGGCTCCGCGCGCAGTCATTCGCCCACGGCGACATCAAGCCCGACAACATCATGGTGCGCCCCGACGGCACTCTGACGCTGGTGGATTACGACGGCATGTATGTGGCAGCCATGAAGGGCAAGAAGTCGCCAACCATCGGCACCAAGGACTTTGCGCATCCACTACGCACCGTAGACGATTTCGACGAGACCATCGACGACTTTGCGCTGGCAGTCATCGCCCTCTCGCTCAAGGCCATATCTCTCGACCCGTCTCTCTACACCACCTACGGAGCATCAGACCGGCTGCTGTTCGCAGCCAACGATTTTCTTGACCTGAGCAAGAGCAAGGTATTGTCGGCATTGCAGAGCCTGCTGGCCGACGAAGAACTCAAAACTCTGCTGTCCATGTTTCTCATGGCAAGCGCCAAGAAGAATCTGTCCATGTGCTCATTCCGACTGTTTGGTCTAGAAGAGCCTCATTGCGAGCAGCCAAAGGAGGTTGAGGTGCTTAGTACCGAGGTGACGAAAGAAGAGATGCCAAGCACCGAGGTGACGGAGGTTGAGGCGCTAAATACCGAGGTGACAGAAGAAGAAATAGAGAATGGTATCGAAGATGAATTTGGCGTGACGTATAGCAAGGATGGGAGAAGACTGCTAAAAGCAACAGGGGAACTATCTAGTCACTATATGATAAAGGAAGGCACTAAAGTAATTTGCAATGAGGCGTTTTCCTGGCGCTCTTCTCCGACCAGCATCAATATCCCAGACAGTGTGACAAGCATTGGAAAATCGGCGTTTTCCTGGTGTTCTTCTCTGACCTGCATCAACATCCCTGACAGCGTGACAAGCATTGGAGACTCGGCGTTTGCCTTGTGCTCTTCTTTGACCTGCATCAACATACCGGACAGCATAACGAGTATTGGGAAATTGGCGTTTTGTTTCTGTATTTAGAGACCTCTAAACAACTATAAACAATGAAAAACAAATAGAGATAAACCTCTGTATATCAACTACTTTTATATTTTAACACTTCGAACTTGCTTTTTGGTGGTTCTCAAAAATCCGCTTACCTTTGCAACGCATTTCTACCGCGGAGAATTTTGAGGGCTTTTATTTTGCCATCTCGTGGATAGGGTTGACAAAGGTTGACAAGAGTGGACAATGGTTGACTGATGAACGAGAGGGAAAAGAGCAAGGAAGTGACCTCATTTGAAGAACGTGACATCGTGGAATGAGTTGACAATGGGTGTCAATGATTGACGAAAGTTCACTTCGTGGCGGTTTGCATGAAATTGATTGTAAAACCACATAAAATGGCGTCAAATGAGAAAGACAAGAAAATGCGCCTTCTGTGGAAAGGAGTTCACTTGTAACAGCGGTTCGCAGAGGTATTGCTCAGAACATTGTGCCGAGGCAGCAAAGGTTCAGCGCAAGAAGAGACAACAGGACTTTTTGAAGGCAGTCCAGCCTGTTATAGACATCGCCAGCCAGGAGTACCTTACATTCTCCAAGGCTGCCATCCTCATGGGATGCTCCCGTCAGTACGTTTACAAGTTGGTAAACGAGGGTAAACTTCCTGCATCCCGAATCAGCAGCCGTATGGCATTCATCCGCAAGGCAGACATTGAAAAGATGCTTGCAGGAAATCCTTATCATCGTGTCTTGCCAACATCCAAACCTAAGAATCCTTCTTCCCTTTCGTTGAAGAAGGAACATGATTCAAGTAAGTCAACGAGGAAAGAGAACTCTTTTCAAGACATTGAACCACTTGAATACATCTCTGGCGAGGACGTTATGGCAACCTACAAGGTTAAGAAGTCATGGCTCTATGTTTCAGCCAAGAGAAACAACATACCTGTGTGCAAGATTGCAGGCAAAAACTATTATAGCCGAAAGCACATGGATGCACTCTTCGGAGTTTCCGCTGAGATAGAAGCCTTGACAGAATGGCTGACAACGAATGAGGCAGAATCCCTATATTCCACGACCAAGGAATCCTTGCGCACCCAAGCCTATCGCCGCCATATTCCCACCAAGCGAGAATATGGTAAGACCTACTATTCAAAGAAACATCTTGATGACATCTTCCGTCCCGACCTGAAGGCGAGTGATGCCTATTACACCACAGCCGAAGCTGCCGAGAAATACGGCATGACCAAGAGCAACATCTGCGTTATCGTCAAGACGAACAACCTCACGAAGGTGAAAGTCGGAGTGCAGAACCTCATCGTCAAGGAGGAACTAGACCGAATAATGGCAAGCAGACTGGCGCAATTCGGGGCATACAGGCTCCAATAACGCCCAATAATAGGCATCAACTGCGTGAAAGTACAATTATCCATGAGTTATGAAAGGGTAAGATGGCCACTCTTCTATCACGCAGTTACTTTGCACCCGCTATGAGACGCATAGTCTTCGATTATTAACAAAACAAATTTCATACAAGTATGAGTAACATTTGTAAGACAGTAACCTTGCGTACGCGTAAGATAAAGAAAGGTACGCAACTGAGCTTCTACCTAGACTACTACCCCGGCTACAGGGATGAGTCAACCATGAAGGTACAGAGACATGAGTCACTTGGCATCTACATCTTTGCCAAGCCCAAGAACCAGCGCGAGCGTGACTACAACGAGCGCATGACGGAGAAAGCCGAGGCACTGCGCTGCCGACGCTATGAGAGTATCGTGAACGAACGCTACGATTTCTTCGACCGAGAGAAGGAGAAAGGCAACTTCCTCGCATGGTTCAAGAAGAAAGCCGATGCCAGGAACACCAAGTGGCAGAACGTCTATAAGCATTTCGAAGCCTTCTGCGAAGGGAAATGCACTTTTGGCGAGATGGACGTTGACCTGTGCAACAAGTTCAAGGAGTACCTTTATACCGCTCCACAGACCATCCACAAGAAGCAGAGGCTGCACACCAACACCATTGCAGGCTACTGGTCAACCTTCCGTGCCGTGCTCCACACAGCCTACCGCGACCACAAGATCAAGGAGAATCCCAATGGCTTCCTTGACAGGATTGACACCATTCCAACAGAGAAAGAACACCTCTCACAGCCGGAACTCGTAAAGCTTGCCAATACAGACTGCAAGGAACCAGTATTGAAGAAGGCTTTCCTCTTCTCTTGTCTGACTGGACTCAGAAAGAGCGATGTCAAGGCGTTGACTTGGAAAAAGATTCAGCCATACGGTGACGGAGGCATGTATATCACTGTGCGTATGCAGAAGACTCAGCAGCTCGTAAACAACCCTGTCAGCGAAGAGGCTCTTGAACTCATTGGCTTCTATGATGGAGAACACGACCCCGATGCAAAAGTATTCCCTGACTTTAAGGACAAGATGACGGGTACCACGTTAAAGAATTGGTTGAAGGCAGCGGGCATCACCAAGCACATCACATTCCACTGCGCCCGTCATACTTTCGGCTCCTTGCAGGTTGATGCAGGAACGGGCATCTACACCGTCCAGCACATGCTCGGTCACAAGAACGTGGAAACAACTCAGATCTATGCGAATATGGCTGACGAGAGCAAGCGTGAGAGTGTCAACCGCATCACCTTGAAGCCAAAGATAACTCCACAGCTGAAAGTCGTCGGGCAGGGATAAACCTATTTGTTGGTTCTATTTCTTCGAGAAATGAAACCAAAGAAGCTATTTTCAGGTCACAAACATGGGAAAATGGGAACCAACAGGATTGGCTCTCATTTTTCGTTATACCTTTGTCGAGCAATCAAACAACTGCGAAAAAGGAGGAAAAGGCCGAGTATGAAAATCATACTCACTTCAAGTATGATTCATAAATAAACATAAATCATTGGTCTACAGACGGAAAGGACATACATCATGTGCGAAAATCTTCTTAACTTTGCAGTGCATTTTCTGAAACAACGAACAATAATACGTAAAGACAATGAAAATAGATTCTCCATCTTCAATCACTTCACGGGAGGCATCCATCCGACTCGAATGGATCTCCACAAGAATACTGCCGGGAGTTGCAGTTCTTCTTCTTTCAATTCCACTTTGCCAATGGGCAGACTCAAATTTGCCCGATGGCATTGTTCCTGCTTATATCATCTACATGATGATTGTAATAGTCCTATGGTCAACGTACATGGCTGTGCAGTATGCTTTCGTGGGAATAGCGCAGACGAGGAAAACCAAGGACAAAGTTTCTATAGACGACAGCAATCCTCACGAAGAAGATGGGCAAGCATCTGTTTTTCTTTTGGAGGCAATGCCTATTGCTGCTGAGTCAAATGGGACTGAGAGTGTTTGCAATGCTGAGGTGGTCGAGGAGATAGCTGAGAAGACAACAGTTACAGATTCCAAGGTCATATCGGAAGAAGCCAATCCCGACAATGAGACATCCTCTGTTTCGGCTGCTTCTGCCAGTTCGACCTACCAGCAAGGTATTGATGACTTCTACCAAAGTCTGGCAGAAAGCCAGAAGAAGAAACTGGATACCATTCATGAATACCTTCTATATATCATGTCCCCTTTTGTCTATGAGGAAGACATAGACGAGTTCTGTACAGACCTGTTAAGATTCGCCATGGATCACAACTATCGTCCAGAAAATGAGTGGAAAAGATACAAGACAAAGCTGAGCAGCTTCGATGTCCGTCATCTGGTCTGGAGCATCGCAACGAGATTGGGACTTGGCAAAGGCAAGGTTTACAGCAACGATGATTGCGCCTGCTATATCGAGCGTCGTTTTGCTTCTTTGTGTGTAACAGCCAGTGGTGAGCCGTTGTCACATAGCACACTCAGAAATCTGACAGTCACTTCCAACAGCGACCAGATACATTGTGACATCCAGGGGGCAGACGGACTGTTATTCCATATTCCCTCACAACTGGGCATAGAGAAAGACTGAAGATAATCTTTCTCACCTCTCCTATATCAATACTTAGACATCACATATTGGAGCCACATTAGAAGCCAAACTTTGATGTGGTCCTGATGGACCTATGCCCTTTTGCGCTGAAATCTTACCCTAAAAACAGCCTAAATCCCAATTGTCATTCATTATACCTACATGTTCGATATTGTCAAAACCCGCTTCAAAATCCCATTATATCCACGAATAACGGCCAAAAAAGAGGCTCAACTGCGTGATTGTTTCGTGACGCACCAGTTATAAAACTGTGGCTTGCCCTCCGATTCGTAACGGGGTTCCTTTGCAGCACGATTCCACTAAAGGGTCGTGTTGTCAAATGATAAAAGATCAAATTACGTTCAATGACCTTCCACAGGTCATCGCCGAACTTCGGGATGAAGTATCGGGCATGAAGGCGTTACTGCTGAACCTTCAGAACAGACCAACTCAGCAGAGAGAGAACAGACACCGCCCTGTCACGCCAGAGCAGGTTGCCGAGTACACCAACATTCCCCTTGCGACCATCTATCAGAAACTCGCAAACAGGGAAATTCCTGGCTCAAACCCGGTAAGCGATGGGTCATCAATCTTGACGAGATAGACAAGTGGCTGGAGGCGAACCGCAAGAATCCTATCCCTTTGACGGATGAGGAACAGAACGCAGCCATCCTTGCATCGCACAAGCGCAAGCCCAACAAGTCCAGCTGGAACGATGAAGGTTTAGCTCGACGAAGTCAACCTACTGCAAAACCTTTTGACGGGGATAAAATCTAAAATCAAGCAATTATGTACGACCAAAAATTTCATTACTGCTTCACGCTGTCCGAGGAACAGATGAAGTATCTACGCAGCAAGAAGTACAAGATTGACCGCATGGAATGCTTCCTGTCGCTTGTAGAACTTGCTGAACGCGAAACGAAACTGGTACAGATAAGCAAGACTCATCAGGTTGAAATCTTGCCCGGTCAAGTGATGGTTGACAATACCCGACTTGCCAAGTTCTGGGATAAAGACCGCAAGACGGTTCCCAAACTTATAGAGGCGATGGAGGCTCTGGGTATTTCCTCTTCACAGAAAGTGGGAGATAACCGCATCCATACGCTTCATGCGTTTTCAGGCTGGTATGTGGATGGCATGTTTGTCAAGAATCCGTTCGCAACAAGAAGGAATGCCGACGGCACTGCAATCGTCACCGCGGAAGCTCCACCTGCAAGGGTGTTCACTATTGAGGTGTCAGTTGACAAGCACATTGGCGAGGAATGTTATGTTCCAGATGGCAACAATTCCGATGCAGGAAACGTGGGCGTGATTTCTCCTACCGATAGCAATTCATCCCACTTATCACCACATTCTAATGATAGTAACAATGTGGGTAAGTCTGGGATGGGAGGTAAATCTTCCGATGCTCCTCAACACAACATTTCCTCTTTGTCTGCTGACATCCCTTCTTCGCATGTAGAAGCCGATGGCAGTCAGAATGAAGGGAAAAGAAATGATGAGCCATCAGCACAGCAAGAAGGACAATCGCTAAATCCTAACAGCACCTCGTCTGATAGCAATGTAGACTACAGTCAGAAGTCTAATGGCTATTCCAATCCTAATGGCTTCCATAGCAACGAGTGACAGCCTTGAAGGACTCTGGTCTGCGACCTGCACAACCCAACCATCCCAAGGGAAGTTTGCCGATACAGGCTGCAAGGCAAGCCAAGACGCACTTTTAAGCCCTGACGGGAACTTTGTTGTTAAAAGACCCGCTATTTTAGAGGGACTTTTCGAGAAATCCTTTTGTAGTACAAAACAGGTGTCCCTGTTTCTGTCCTCCTAAAAGATTCTCGGGCTACTCGCAGGCTCGCAGACCGTGTCCTTCTTTCTAACAGTTTTATATTCATTCCCTTTCATTAAAAACTCATTGACATGAAGAAAAAAAAGATAATCAAAAAGAAACCGACCAGAGTACATGCTTTCAGATGTACGGATGAAGTCTGGTCGCAACTCAAAGAGCTTGCCAAGGAATGTGGCATCAGTCTGAACCGCTATCTCACTGAGACAGGCTTGAAACATCACCCACGTCTGCGGCTCACCAAGGAAGAGGTCGATGCCTTGAACTCTCTGGTCTTTGCAAGGACTGACCTGATAAAAATCAGCAACGCTCTTTCAAATATGACGGATGAGGAAAAGTTGAAACTTTTCAAGTCGGAGAAGTTCATGACATGGTGGATAAAGTCGGTCGCTGAACTCGTCCAACATTGGTACAGCATCGAAGAGAATATTTCATCTCCTGTGCTGACCAAAGAAAGGAGTGCCCTATGATTATGCTCGCAAGAGTGGTGCCATACGGCGGCAATGCCATAAGGTACGCATTGGAGCAGGAGAAGGCAAAAGTGGTCAAGGTGAACCACATGCCGGAGGGTATCGACCCGACTGCCATCTGGTACATGATGAAGCATCATTGCCAGTTGCATCAGCAGGATAGGACTGTCGGGAGGAAGCTGGAACGCTCCATGGTCTCGTTTGTAATCTCGCCCTCAAAGGAAGAGGCAAAGAACCTCACTATGAATGACTGGGCGAACCTTCATGAAGAAACGTTGAAAATTTTGGATTCCGTCGGACTTATCCCCAAGGGAATGGATAGAGAGGTCAAGACCAATTTCCGCAACTCAATGAATGTGTCTGGCTTGCATTCCGACTCCAAATCCGGGACGCTACACCTTCACATGGACTGCTGCCGTGTTGACCTCGAAGGCAATACCAACGATGTCCACGATCTCCATATAAGGGCAATGATGGCTGCGGAAATTATCAATATGAGGCATGGATGGAAGCAGCCGAAGGAGATACGTGACATGCGGAAGGAAGATATTAAGGACTTCTGTGAATACACCCTTCAGAAAATGCAGGAGTTTGACATTGACTTCTATTTCAAGATGCTTCGGATGAAGGGTTATGAGGTGACCCCTCGTTACGACAAGAGCAAGAAACTTGTCGGCTACACTATCGGCAAGAACGCATCTGTGTTCAAGGCTTCTGAGGTGGGGCGTAGGTTCATGGCAACACAACTGGAAGCCACATGGAAGAAACTCCATCCGAAGCCTGCCCAGATCAACGTAAAACCAGTCGCACCAATCGTTTCACCAAGCAGCCGTCCCGTCCGTCCGACTGCCCAGACAACGACATCTACCCGGCCAAAGGTTCAGCCGCTTGCACAACCGAAACCTGTATCTTCCTTCACTACGTTCAACATCGATACGCCCAAAGGTAGCAAGGCTGTTGAGATTCCTAACTCAATCAAGGACATCTTCCTCAACGAGGCTCAGATACCCGAAGGCAACGAAACTGCCACTATAGAGAACGTCGCTCACGTCGCGATGCTTCTCTTTGCTGGCTATATCGATGCTGCCACATCCTTGTCCGAATCATGCGGAGGAGGTGACGGTTCTGCCCCAGAATCTGGTTGGGGAAAGAAGGAAGACGAGGACGAACGTGCCTTTGCTCGCCGCTGTCTCCAGATGGCTCATTCCATTTGTAAGCCAAAGCCACGTCAGCGTGGTTATCATCGTTAATACAATCACAAATATCTATTATCTCTATGATACGAACAAATAAAAACAAAGAAACCAAGCCCGACTTCGACGAGATGATGATCGAGGTCAAAGAGGACATTCAGGAGCAGGATGCCGAACAGGACATCATCAGCCGTGTTCCTGAACTGAAGGAACTGAGTGGCAACATCGACAAGGCTACCAATAATTGTGTGAATGCCACGCTTCAATGTGAGTCAGTAATCCGGCAGTATCAGCGAGCCGAGGAGAAACTGGGTGATGCCGTTGATACCATCAGCGGCAAGGTTGACACCATCAACGAGCATATTGACCAAGTCATGGAAGATGCACCCACAAAGTTGAAGGTGTCAGTGAATGTCTCTGATGCTGACTGGCAGAGGATGCAAGAACTCCATAACCAATGGATGGTACAGGAGAAACAGATGCTTGCCGACCAATACAAACAGCAGGAAACGCTATGGCGGAAGCAGGGTCACAGACTTACGGAAATTGTGCGGAATAATGAGGGCGTATGGATTTCAACAAAACTGTTCTACATCGTTGGCACCCTTTCCCTTTTGTCAATTATAACGATTGCAATGGAGATAGCTTTCTATGTGTACTTCAAGTGGATAGCATGACAATTAATTAACATATATGATGACATTAATAGAAGCAAAGTTCTGGCCATCCACGGTGGATGGCAAGGAAGATGACCTCTATTTCCAGATTGCCCAAAATCGGGCTGTCCGTCAGTTGAATACTGATTATAAAGTCTTTGCTGATGAATGTGATGTAGAGTCTGAGAGCGTTGTCATAAATGGCAACCACTCCAATTTTCTGCTTGGCATTCAGGAGGTAGCTATTCAAAAGCGATTGTACCAGACCCAATCTTACTGAAAGCACCTTTGGGTTCAACACCGATACGGAGGACACCGGCTAGTTTGCGCTTATTCATGCCGAACTTTTCATTCGTGCCAATTTCGTACGCTGGTGTAGTCTCTCCTGCTTTTTTGTAGAGGAAACTATCCTGCTCAAAGTCAGCTGATAGGTTGAAAAGGCGTTCAAAGAACAGTTTAGAGTTATTGAGTAGGTCAAAGACCAAGAAACTGTTCTCCCGACTCAGTGGATGTCCTACCTCAGCATAGCATCCCTGCACCTTTGATACACCATATCCATATTCACGTAGTTTCTGAACGAGTGTTTTGTTGTCGTTATTATTCTCAGCACGCGTCTTGGGTGTGCCATCCTTTTTCTCTTTGCGCCATGCCGTTATCATAGCACAGTCCCGATTGACGAGCCATGAAATAGCACGCCTGAAATTCGCATTACTATTGGAAATTCCTGTCTCTATATTATTCTGAACGGAGATTACCCCGATGCTCTCAAGCGCCTGAAGATCTACTTCTGACAGTTGAAGGTCTATTGTCTTGTTCTTTGCCATATATCTCATTTGTAAATAGCAAAATGCCCTTTGACTGATGATATATCAGCCAAGGGGCAATTCACGTATTATTTGGTATTGTTTCTTATATTCATATGCATTGACGCATTAGCTGAACACCTCGGCAAAGGCATCCACGTTACTCACTCCCTTTCGTTTGGCGTTGTGGTCATCAAAGATGGCGAAATGCACCTCCTTGAAGATGCCGTCAAACTCCGGTTCATGTAGCACCTGCTTGAAAATCTGCGCCATGTGCTTTGGAGGGTGGTTGAAGGCTCCGCAACCAATAGCACCAAGGACTAAGCGGCGTTGACCATTTGTGTATGCGATGCGAAGAATAGTGCGAATAGTATTCTCTATCATAGGTATGTCATTTGCCGGTATCTGCTGGCATGGATAAGGAAGTCGAGATACAGCAGCTGCCACGAAGTTCACATGCCAAGGAGTATCAAGAAGGGCATATCCGTTTGCTTCCTTGTCACGGAAGATTGTTACTCCGTGGGAGTACACACCACCGTAGTTCCTATCCAGAGGATAACTATCAGTAGCATGAGGTATGCCATATTGTGCACTGTAAGCACCATACTGATAAAGAGAGCGGAAGTAGTCTGAGCAACGGAAAAGATATTCTTCCTGAGCACCTGCGCCACCAGTTACACCTCCTCCTGGGTTACGATAACTGGCAAGGTTTAGCACACAAAGGTCATCAGTACTGTTAGAGTCATGTAATGATTTGGCAAACTCAAGGCAGTCGCCTGCATGTACACTATATAATGTATTATAACGATTATCTGCAGTCAGCATAGGAATCTCCGTCTTATAAAACTTGCTCTCTGCAAGAATGTTTGGATTCAGAGGAAGCGTTACCTGAGCACCGCTCTGACTTACGTAGGTGCCTGCATTGACGATGGCAAGTGTAGAATCCCACACTTTTGTACGTACGTAACGAGTTCCGTTGGTCACAGTCTTAGATGCCTCGAAGTCTTTGCTCCATTGGTCTGCATCCCAAGAAGATGCTGGCTTTGGCGATGAAACAGGAGCAGAAATTGTTGCAGGTTCATCCTTTGGATACTGAAGAATCTTTTCATACTCATAACCCTCCATGAACATGCGATGAGAGAACGAAGGATTCTTCTTGAATGTAGCTATCAACTTCTGCTTGTCAGCAGAAGGTTTGATAATAGAGTCATCTTGAAGATAAGCAAGCAACTTGTCACCTGTGATGTCTCTCATAAGTTCAGATGCGTCTGGCATATTGTCATTACCATGGAGACGGAACGACATTCCGCAAGCAAAGAAAGCGTCCGCCATGTTATTGCTGTCGGTGAGCTTGGCAATGGCGTTTTGCAGCTCATTCACTCTACGGTTAATCTCTGTCTGTGCCTGAGCACAAAGTGTTGTAAATCTTGGATATGGCATAAATCTATTGTATTATTGAACATAAAGCAACATCTTATTTTCTAAACAAACGTCTGCGAAATGAACATTTCTTATGATTTCCCCTCATAAGCGGCTTTAAGCAACGAGGCACCTGTCATAAAATCATCGTTCTGACTTTCAAGAAACTCTAAGTTCACCTTATATTGCTGTGGATAGAGCCGGAATTCCTCTGCCATGCGTTGCAGACCAGCAGGACAGCAAAATGCTGGAGTATTACTACCACTTATTGCCATAGAAGTAACTGATGGGTCAAAGAGAAGTTCGCTCACTTCACGCCCGATCATTGTCTTCACCACCTCGTTAGTCAACTGAATGAAGTACGGTATGCGAATAACCTTGTAACCAAGCGACTCATAAAAGGTTTGGTTCTCCCTGTCCTTTCTTATTTTGTCAGGCTGCTGATAGTGCTGCAAACCATCAAACTCGATGAGTAGTTTCAAGTCATCACACCTGTAGTCAGGACGGATGCGGCGTCCAGAGTCAGGTATGGGCTTGTCGTGAACCCAGTGGTCTACGGGAATCTCTGGGAAGATGACTTTGATGTAATCCTCCAGACCTGTACGGTTCAGTCCCGTTTCCTTGTCAGTACCCGAAGCCATGTCACGTGTTTCACGGACAAAGCCCCACTTGCTGTATCTCTGATTAGGTTCTGCCATATTTTACTTTTCTCCCTCCTTCTTTATATTAGCTGTTGTTGACTTGGATGATACCTTATTCTCCGTTCTTGTACGGGTGTAACTTTGCATTCCGCGAAACATTGATCCACACATATTCTTACTGATTTATAGGGTTGTATAATTAGACTTGTTATTATTATCTTTGCATCATCAAAACATCAAGGTCATGGAATAAGGCCGATTTAGGAGTAGTCTATAAGACTGTGTTTAACGTTCCGCCCCCATGCCTTTACATCGGAAACTGGATAGCTCATTGGGCTTCTGACCCCGCATTCGCAACGATAGTTCATAGATGTATGGATGTTTGTTATTGATGTTCTAAATGTTTATATTATGACGTACATTGGCATTGACGTAAGTAAGGACACGCTGGAGGGTGCTTTCCCCTCAAAGGAGGGCTACAGGAACCAGACGTTCGGGAACACCCCGAAAGGCATTCGCAGCCTCATTCAGAAACTCTCCCGTGATGAGCACCACTGCGTGATGGAGGCGACGGGCAACTACAGTGCCCTGCTCATCTACATGCTTTCCAGGGCTGGCATCGTGGCAAGCATGGAGAACCCGCTCAAGGTGAAGAACTTCAGCCGTGTCATGCTCTCCGTGACAAAGACGGACAAGGCTGATGCCCGCCTCCTTGCGCTCTACGGCGAGAAGATGAATCCCACTCCCTACAGGCTCAAGTCCGACTCCCTGCTCATCCTCAGGCAGAAGAGGACGGTCATCCGCCAGCTACGGAAGCAGCTCACCGCAAGCAGGAACCTGCTGCATTCACTGGAAGTCCTGCCTATGGTAGATTCTGCCAGCAAGAGCGCCATCCTTAAGGTCATAAAGTCCTTGGAGAAGCTGGTTGGCAAGCTCGAAGGGGAACTCACCCACCTTGCCAAGTCCGAGTATGACCGGCAGATGAAAGCCCTCACGTCCATCAAGGGCATTGGTGCCAGCCTTGCCGCCGCACTCATCATCAGCACGGGAGGATTCACTTACTTCGATAATGCGAAGCAGATCTCCAGATTCCTCGGTCTCTGTCCCACCTATCAGCAGTCGGGTACCTCAGTTAATGTCAAAGGCCATATCAATCGCAATGGAGACTCAAGTCTTCGGGCACAACTTTACGTAGCTTCGTGGAGTGCGAGCCAGCACAACGCTGCGTGCAGGAAGTGCTATCTGAGGCTGCGAGAGAGAGGCAAGTCGGGAAAGGTCGCCATGATTGCCGTTGCAAACAAACTCATCAGGCAGGCCTTCGCCGTCGTCACACAGAATCAACTCTACATCGATGGATTCGAGTCAAACCTGATACATAAGTCTTAAATATCTCTAATTTTATTCATTTTTCAATATAGCTCGTTAAACATTGTTGATAAAAGCCTATTGTGAGGTTTATAGGTGCAAAGTTACGGAGAATGATTAAGTACTCAAAGAACCGTATACGTATAACGGAACTTAGGAGGATTACCACCTACGTATATCAGTCCAATCTATCCATTAAGAAGTTCGCAATGTGTATGCGGTTCTTATCAGTCCTAATTACGTACTCTGATTTGTCTGTATGGTCGTTTTTTGTTACCAACAGACAGTAATAGTATGCATCTTTGTGTTCATTTGACAGTATATCCCACAAAGCCTTGTTTACTTTCGATTTGGCATCGTTGATTCGAGCAGCGGGACCATTTCTGTTTATTTTCTCAAACCAATCCTCAAACCTTTCGTCAAAGCACAAAGCAGAGAATACTTTTTTTAACCAAATTTTCTTTTCCTTTGAAGAATATTTTGTAAAATCATATCTCTTCAGTTTTATGCCATAGACAGATGCAATCAATACAGATGAATAAAGCATTGTTTGGTCTATTTTGTTGAAAGGAACCGAAATCACATCATCGTTAATCTTAAAAACGAATCCTTTCCCTTTCTTCCGGTGACCTTTTTTATCTTCAAAGGTGACATCAGATACTGTTATTGAAATAGTGGGATGTGTGCCAGGAACTTCGCGTCCTGCTCGCTCACGCTCTATCTTATCTTTATATATGTCAGAAGTCGTACCTTTTACCAGTTCCAACGACTCCTTCATGTCCGCGGTTCTTCCATAGGTTTCGATCTGTTCTATCGTACCTTCCTTTGGAATAATTCCTTCCAAAGCACATTCGAAAGTGTCCTTCACGATATTGATTGCCCTATATTCGCGCACAGCCTGCATTGCTGTACCTGTCTGACGTTCACAGAGAATATCCATCTGCTTGATATTCTTCTTGCAGACATCGTCTACTATAGAACTCAACTCTGCACGCAGCTCTTGTTCGTCGAGTTTCAGATCAATGGTGTCCAGACCGTAGCAGTAAATACTATGGATGGAGTTGATGAGACGTACCAAAACATTGCAGTTTGTCACCGTACGCGTCATATCCTTTGGCAACATTTCATAAGGAGTGTCGCCTTTCTCAACTATCTCAAAGCGGAAAATGCCACGAGTCAACTTGCGGAAACTGTTCAAGGTCTTCAACTTGTCCTTGTACTCTGCCATCTCCTCGGCTGTAAGCATGAGATAGATAGCCATGTGGTTGAGGTTCAGAATTCTCTTATCATCGTCTATTATAATCATGATCGTTGTAATTTAGAAGTGTATCGAATACAATATCTTGTGGTAATTCCATTAAGAAATCTCGGGCACTCTTTGTGCAAAGGTTGAGTTGTGACTGCATGGCATGCATGATAGCATTTGCTGTTGTTTCGCTCACACAGCTCTCTGCAAGAGTCTTTCGTACCTTCTGTTGAGAATTGTGAAGAAAATATAGTGGCGGATTTTGTCCGGTCAGCATGAAAAAAGCGTAGCAGCTAGTGAGTAAATGTCGCTTTGCTGCCTTCCCGCAAAACCCTCAGGTGGCATGAATCCAGGCGTGCCAATACGCTCGTGAATCATCTCGTGAATCATCTCATGGATCATCTCGTTGTATATCTCAGCAAAATGCGACATGTTAGAGAGAGACTTACCATAACCATCAGTCACGTAATCCATCTCCTCTTTGCTGTAGTTCTGGAGAAGCAGGTTGTTGTAACCACGGGCATTACCAAAATCCACTAAAACAGCAAAACCATGGTCAAGCATGATGTTATTTGGAGATACATCGCTGTGAATAAGATTCCACGTATGAGCTTTATGGAGGACTTTTGCTATTTGTACGATATATCCAATCGCAGTTCTCTCATTCATAGCCCCTTTCTGTTTGACGATATCTGTTAGGGAAATGCCATCCACCCAGCTCATTGTATAATAGATCCGTCCGTTATCTTCTCTCGACCTATGGTATATCTGTGGTATATGACAGTCTCGCAGGCGTGACAGCTCGTACATCACCTGAGCCTCTATCTTAAACTGTCCGAGCAGCATATCCACACATTTCTCCTTCGATGATACTGAGAATCCCTGCGAAGAAAGGCGCGACATCGTTGCATCATCAATCTCATGTACATGGAATTCTTTCACCGCCACCACCTTCATTCTGTTGGTAGCCGAGGTTTGTCTAACCCGTGCACGATATATACGACCGAAGCCACCAGCGTTCTCAGTGTCGCTGATGATTTCGTATTTACCACCTTCTAAAAGGTCACCTTTGGAGAGCGGAGGTAATGGAGTATATTCAAATTTATTTGGCACGGCAATATTCTTAATTATACAAATGCATCTGGCCCAGTCACCTGTTCTCGTTTTGAAATAGATTCCAGGTGACTCTTGTATTTTACCAACTCTTTATAAAAGAAAGTGTGCGGCAAATTTGACAAAGGCTTAGTACCTCCAATAAGATTAAAATGGCGTGTTATCCATATCATTCGATTCTCAATGCCAGAGTCAAAGATTTGTGGGTTGTCTTTCATAAAGGACAGGATTCCCTTGAGAGCCTCTTTATTTCGACCAAGGTGACCAGTACCTAAACGACGAGTGCGTAAACCATCGTTACTGAAAAATATCTTTGTAAGGTCATATTTGTGCTCATCGCCAAGACTTTCATCTACGGTAAGATACACAGACCACCACAAGTTCATGAGCGAAGTACGCATCAGACCATTTTGAGAAATTAGCCAATGGTCACGGATATACTTCTTCCTATCGTCATCCGAACGAGTCTGTCCTTTCTTTACCCCGCTCTTCTTATTGTCAGATTCATATTTCTCTAAGTCAGGCCATTCTCTTCTTACATAATTGGCGAGGTCAACATGAGAAAGATATACCCATAAAACAGAATTTGCTGCTAATGTAGGGGTAATATCTTTAAAACTCTCATAAAGAATTATTGCAGCGTCAAATTTTGATGGTGCATTCAGCATTTTCTCCTCTAGTCTCTCAGGCTTTTCAACCCCCTTGAGACGACGGACTTGTGAATCGTCATATTTTATACTCTCTCCAACATAGTTCTCAACTTTTATGTCGTTTGTCAATACATTGACATATTCTGGTGTAAATATTCGTTGTAGTTCCATATCAAAGACTTAGTTTTGAAGGTTCTTAATACTCATAAAAAGCAAATCGTATGGTGAGCCATATTCTGCATTTGAAAGCATGATTGTGGCTATATCTACAGCCTCCGTGGAATCTTCAATATCTAGTCCTTGATACTTATCAGGCATATTTTCCATTAATGCCTTAATGCTATCAGCCCAGACCATACCCTCGTTATTGCCTATGTTAAGAATCGCCTTAACCAAAGCGTTAAAAATAAGGGAGGTGTAGAACAGGCCCTTGTATTGGTCTCGGTTATATTCAAGGAAGTCAACATACATATCCACAGGAAGTTCAATGTTGATAACATCATCTCCCAAATCTATATTAACTGACTTCTCGGAATCCTTACGCTTAACAACCTGAATAAATGCATTGAGGTCGGGCTTATTGTTGAAACGGGTGTTTACGTTATCAGACCATTGTGGAAACATGACCAACACGGCCCCCTTTTCAAGAGAGAACTTTGGCATCTTTCCAGTCTCTGGATCACGATAATCAGGATTGAAGTCAGCATTGCTATAATTGGGGAAACCTACAGTAGTAACAACAAAGAAGGAGAAATCAATGTGACCTACGACATCGGTTTTCTTTATAGGCACCGTAATGACAGGTGTTTGAGATTTATGAATCTTCTTATAGAAGGCTTTGTTACAGTCAACCTCACAAATATACTGAGCGTGATTCTCTGTTATATATTGCTTAATCTGCTTATTATCCTGCTTCAGGCTGAAAGTATAGACATAGTATTCATCTTGCTCTTCAATGCTTGCTACACTCAAAGCGTCTTCTTCCAAGTCTGGAAGGACACCTTTGTTAATGCCCAATACGGGATGCGGGAAGGAACTATTTGCTTTCATTTGAAGTTTCTATTCTATCGGAGTTAATACGTAATGAATACTTAATGTCTGAGTTGAAACGCACTTTGATAGTGAGCGGTATGTTTGCATTGATGTGTACACCGCCGAGAGCGTTCTTTACTTGTTTGGTATTGGCTTTGGAGTCATCGTCAGAATCTTCGAAGTCAGTATTGTCAACAAATTCTTCACCATTACGAATTTCAAAGCCTGGTGCTTCCTCAATGTTAAGACCTAATGACTTACCTTCTTCATCAACACCATACAACTGTATCAAGGCGTTTTCAATTTCAGTATCGGAGAAGACACGAATGATATGCCATACGGTATTATTCTCATCGGTTTGACTCCATGTTCTATAACAAACGTCAACTGGTACTGCATATATGCCTAATTTACCGTTCACGTCCTCTGTGGATTTGTTCTTCAACGTACCAGGCTTTACTGGTCCTGGTTTTATTGGTCGCTTCCTTTTCTTTCCACCACTATTTGACAATAGACGACCTTGCGCATCGAACTTCGCTTTTGTCTGTCGTGGCTTGCGAATAGTAGGAGTGGTTTTCTTCTTTTTCTCCAGCTTCTGTTTCTTTACTAATATGTTATCGGGGTCAACAATATCATCCTTTTGAGATTCGTCATCTGCACCCTTTGGCGTGGAAATTGTAAGAATTTTGTCCAAACCTGCTACTTGTTCTGTCTCCTGTGCATCCTGCTGTAACTCATTACGTACGGCATCACGTATCAATTCCTTAATTGCATTCAAGGAACGTGTTGCAACAATGGAAGGGGTATTACCTCTTGCTTCATAGTTAGGCCTTGACCAAGAGTCATGCGAACAGTCTTCCATCTCACGAAGATGGTTGTTACCATCCTCAGATTCACAAATGAATACTCCGTCAGCACCTTTGCAAGACGAAAACTTCTCTGAATACACGGTCATGAGAGGTAATCTCATAAATACAAACTGACCAACAGCATCCTGCTGTTTATGAAGGTATAACAAAACGGAACATTGTTTGCCATTCATTTCAACAGAATCGTTAATAACCCTGTAACCATCGATGCCATCTTCTGCCTTCTTTACTATATCAAAGAAGAAACGAGGATTATATTCATAAATCTCCTTCTCCTTATTGTTGGCGAGATCGAAATGAGCACTCATCAAGTTTGAGAGATGTTCCTTGTCAATAGTTACATCCTCTATTTTAACAATGAGTTTGTTTCGATAGATTGCCATCCAAAAGTTTCTAAGCACGGCCTCAATCAGTTCGTTCTTTGTTTCATCACTGATGTATTTGACTCCGAGAACAAAAACAGAGGTGCCTTTCTGTATTGGACGGAAATACTCTGGAATTTTGGTCTCATCAGTAATGACTTCTCCCTTACCGTCTGTATCATAGAGGCCGTTTGGTGACAAGTCGTGACCGTCTTCAATGTAGTGCGTACAAAGTTTTGACTGACCTTCAAAGTTAACTTCGTCATCCGTCTTAGATGAAACAAACACAGTACTAATTGGTGAAAGCATCCAGAATACTGCCTTACCAAAACCAAATGCGCCACCAGCTCCATTAGGTTTTGAAACAATTCCCTCAGATATAAATGCATTGAAGGCAGACTTTGGGTCTGTAACATCATAATGCATACCTGTCGTATTAGAATCTACAATACGGAGATAACCAATATTCTGGTCTGAGCGTAGAAATCCAGAAAAATTATCCAACATCGGAATAAAAAGCTTCTTAGCATTTTCATCATTTGGATACTTATCGAGACATCCTTGTATATGTTCTTTCAACGTAAAGAATTCCGGAAACTCCAAACCAGAAAACTCTCTATAGTCAAAGGATACGGTAACTGGCCGTGTTTTGTCCTCTACAGCGTCAAGAGAATTTTGTATGGACTCTCTAATCAGCGAATGATACTTTGTACCCTTAAAAGTAAGAGCAGTAGGATTGTTAGGGCCTTTCTCGTTGCCCTTAGCTTGTGGGTCAAAATGCCACTTACAGTTGAGTTCTTTGTTAATCATACAATTGCTTTTTTCGGGTGCAAAGTTATGATATTTTCTTCTAAATCTGAAAACTGGTATACGTATACCAAAACTTTTTGTCTCTTTCGTTTGCGGATGATTAGTTCTGCACGTCACTGAGGGTCTCGAGGGTCTTGACAACCTGGCCTAATTTTGATTCGTTTTTGGTAAGGTCCATCTGAAATCCGAGTGAAGAAGACTTTTGATTCACGGTTTTAAAGAGTGCGGAGACACGATTCTCATGCTCAGCTGCGACGAAGCAAATGTCTGTCATGGTTACTCCTGATATGCCAGAAATGTTTATAAGTCTGTTACCGTTAAGACTCATATTGTCATGCCGACTAACATGAGCCACTGGATGAACCTTTACGAAACGATGTCCATTCTGCATGCTATCACAAGCCAACATGTCATCTTCTGTAGCACGGAATGCTTTCAAAAGTTTCACACCATCGTTTCTGCGTCCGTTCATGTAACGTTTGTTCTCCTTCTTGTCAAGATGCAGATGGTAAGCGTCAACTCGATTCACACATCCATCAGCATAGACCATAATAAGGTCGTTCTTGCTTACCGGAGCATTGATTGGAATACAGAACTCAAGGTCACTGTCTGTAGGAATGTTCTTGCTCCACGACCAATCACCATTGGTGAACATGTTCATGTAGAAGCTTCCATATCCTTTCTTTTTCTCGCCTTTCATCACAAGTTTAGATGGAACTTCAACCTTTATAGTTTGTGGCTCAGTTTCTGGTTCCGCATCGCCAGTAGGCACTTCAGGAAGAAGTTCTTCTTGGGATTTGACTGCAGTTGGAGTAATCTGTAATGCGACAGGGCGCAACAAGTTCATCTTGTCAAGCACAAGTTTAATGATAGCTTCTGAACGAAGATGTGTGGTTCTGTTTCCCATACGTTTGAAAGCATCGCGCTCGTTATACCAAATTACGCTGCGTGATGGCTGGACATTTACCTCACAGACAGTATGCCCATTGTGTTCAGAGAATGTTATAATAACATAATCCTGAGCAACAGGACCAAGAAATGCATTCATACTTGAGCGCAGTTTATTTTCGTACCCGTCCTTATTCTCCTGATAGTGATGTGGGTCTTTTGTTGAGGTATTAAGCAATTTGTATTCATTCTCAATGCCGACAGCATCACCATTATCATTTACACCTATATATAATATACCACCATTGGCATTCATAAAGCCAGCGATAGTTTTCAAGATTACCAACATTTGGGTGTCAATGTCTGGGCCAATCGCTCCTGCAGGATATATTATGGTAGATTTAAACTCACGATTATCGGTTTCTTCACCAAACTCGCCAACAGGTGTTTCTTCATCTGTAGCGGTAGGTGCAGCTGGTGCAACAGAATGTTTCTCTTCGGTTGTAACCTCACTAAGATAAATACAAGAGCGGTTATTTTCCTTCTGTTTGTATCCAGTTACGTTAAGTTGTACCTCGTCACCAGGTTGCAAAGCTGGGCACAAAGCACTTGGCTTGAACATATGAGTAATACCGTAGGCATCGCTGACAACATAGTAGAGCGTATCGTTGATTGTCTTGAGACTATCAACAACGAAGGTACAAATCTTGCTCTCACCTTTGTATGCTTCGGGGTAAAGCACGATGAGCAGCACATCCTTACTCTGTTCAAGGATGACAGCACCAGTATCTGTAATTTCTTTGACGTAGCACTTCAACACTTGTACTGGAACCTGAGGAGAAGACCAGTCCCATTCTGTCTGGAAATCATAAGCATAGACGGTGAAACGTCTATCGTCATCATCTTTGAGATAAATTCTGTGGTTAGCATTACCGATTCCGGTTACCCAGAAGTTATAATATTCGCCTACTTTGTATTCTTTCATATTAGTTGAATTATAGTTTATTTGCTTTAATGATCTTACTGTAGTCGCCAAAGATGTCAACAATAACAATCCAGTCAAACTTTCTTCTGTTACGCTTTGCTCATGCACAGATGGTTCTTATAGCGATGCAAAGGTACTACTTATTTACGAATAGAAATAATAGGCTATACGTATATTATACTACATCCGTATCAGCTCTGCAAGTTCTACATCAAGTAGCTTTGCTATTTTTACGAATGTCTCCATGGGTGGTTGACAGGTGTTGGTAACCCACTTTGAAACTGTTGTTGGAGCAACACCTAAGTTGTCTGACAGAAACTTATTGGGCTTGCCCTTCTCTGCCAATACAACCTTGATTCTGTTCAGAGGTTTTGTCGCTTCTTTGTCCATAATTACACCTTATTTATTATTATATCGTGCCAAAATTACAAAAAATTATTCAAATAACCTTGCAAAAAAGCGAGAAACCTATAAATAAATTGAAATTTTTATGCAAATTTTTCACTTTTTGTCATTTGGGATGCAAAAACGGACTACTTTGATTGACTATTCCTAAAATTAGTTGACAGAA
>ULOX01007039.1_pt1 | contig 22341 bp, 22 predicted proteins | sample 1952911 | NCBI WGS metagenome assembly ULOX01 (sample SAMEA4835613, study PRJEB28245) | human gut metagenome | biome: gut microbiome; material: fecal sample | place: Denmark | collected 2008
GCTTTATATCCTAATTTATTAAATGTGTCTTAACCAATAAGTTGATTACGTTAGAAAAATCATTATCTGAACCACATTCTAATCTTATATATTCATTATCGTTCGTTACAATATAGTCTTTTAAAATCTTTTGTGCATATTGATTACCTGAAGTTTTGATACACAAAATATGTTTTTGATGAAGCTCGTCTATTGTCTTATGTGCAATAAGCTGACCATCTTTTATAAAAATAATTCGATCTACTAGCTTATCTACTTCACTTAATTGATGACTCGATAAAAGAATACTTGTACCATCATTACGTATATCCAGAAGTTTCTTTCTTAAATCAATAATAGCCTGTGGATCCAATCCATTTGTCGGCTCATCCAATATAAGCAGTTTGGGCTTGGTCATCATTGCCAACGATAAAATCAAGCGTTGTTTCATACCCATGGAATAATGCCTAACTTCTTTTTTCAATTCACTATTTAGGCCACTAAAATCTTCCATTTCTTTAATTCTGCTTTTATCCAGTTTTTTCCATTTTGCGACCATTTTAAAATGATCCTTACCTGTAAGATTGGGATAAAGAGCTGGATATTCGATACTAACACCCATGTTAGATAAAGCATTTACCCGATCTTTATCTATGTCATATCCATTAATTGTTATTTCACCTGAAGTTGGATGATATAAACCAGCAATACACTTCATTATGGTAGATTTACCTGAACCGTTAGGCCCAATCAATCCTAATATTTCATTTTCATTAATACTGAAAGAGATATCTTTTAAAATATTTACTTTGTTTATTGATTTAAACAACCCATTTACCATTAAAACCATAGTGCACCTCCTTTGTGTATATTTTTAAAATTACAAATTCAAATACTTTCCATCAATTTTTTGAAATAATTCTTCGTCATGTGAGATTATTATAACAATATGGTTTTCCTTTAAATTTCTTACATATTTGATAAATACGTTTTTACTATATACATCTAAATACGAAGTAGGCTCATCAAATATCATAACTTTCTTATTTCGTAAAAATTCCCTAATTAAGCATATTTTTTGACATTCTCCGCCTGATAAATTCGAACTTAATTCATTAATGTTTTTTGATAAATATTCATTTGCTTCATCATATGCTTTTATTAACCCAAAATCTAACAAGTAAGTTTCTATAGTTTTTATCGATATATTTTGATTTAAACTAATATTTTCATATATAGAGCTATTAATTAATAAACCATGTTGATCGATAAAACTAACAAACTTCTCTCTAAATGAATACATATTTATATTTTTTATTGAATATCCATCAACCAAAATATTTCCGTCATACTCCGAGTATAACCCTAAAATAGAATTCACTAATGTAGTTTTTCCACTTCCGTTTTTTCCAGAAATAAAGTAAATCTCGTTGACTTTAAATTTATAATTAATATTATCTATAATTTTGTTTTGTGTATTATATGTGTAAGAAAAATTGTCTAGAAATATCTCTTCTACGTCTTCTATATTCATATTTCCACAATTATCATCTTTCAAATTTTCAAATTCAATTATTCGCTGATAGCTTACATAAGCTGATAAGTATTGTTGGTATAAAGTTGAAAAATACTTAAATGAAGTGATAACATTCCCAAGATATGTGGACATTATTGTAAACATACCTACTGATAATTTTCCATTTATTACTTGTACACCTCCGATTATATATAAACATATTTGAAAAATCATCACTATAATTTGCTCACTAACGGTTAAAATATATGTATATTTTTGGTTTTCTAACAACGTTTTTTTTAATTCATCATTCTTTTTTGTTAATGGTTTTATTAAAAAATCAGTATAATTATAGATTTTTGTAAATTTTACATATGTTAGCATTTCCTGTAATTTAGAAAAATATTCAGATTGTCTTTCTAATACAAGTTTTTTTAGTAATAAAAGTCGCCTTTTTAAGGTTTTGTATAGCAATATATATAATATTAATACTATAAAAAAAACAAAGTGAGTATTCCAATGGTTGAGAGCCACTTCGTCCAATAGAGAGAGCCAGCCAATCCATTGGAGTGAGCCATAGAATCCAACAGGCAGAGCCACTTGACACAGCCCTGCCTACTTTTTATTTTTTCAGTTTCGAATATTCTTCTCTCATAGATTTTCCTTGTAAGAATATCTTGTATGAGCTATTGATGATTCGATCCAGTATGGCTTCTGCTACTGGCCCGTTGCCCAGCTTCTCCAACCATCCTTCTGGTGTCCATTGGGAACAGAGAATCGTTGATTTTCTGTTCGTTCGTTTTTCGATCACTTCGAGGATGTCGTTTCGTTCCGATTCATTGACAGATGTCAAAAGGAATTCATCTATGATCAATAAGTCAATTTTTGAGATCTGTTTTAGATAATCTCTATATCTCCCTTGAATTCTAACTGCTTCGAACTCGGACAGTAATTCTGGCATCCGTATATATCGCGCCTTATATTTTTCCATACAGGCATGTACTCCGAATGCACATCCAAGCCATGTCTTTCCACATCCGGATGCTCCAACGATTATGATGTTCAATCCGTTCTTTACATATTCATTTGTACTCAATGATTCTATTGTACCTCTATCAATGTTTCTTTCCGGTCTGTAGTCCACATCGTTTATATTGGCATTGGAATCATAAAATTTTGCCATTTTAATATTCTTTTGGATCGTGTTGTTCGTTCTGGAATCATATTCCATATCGACCAGCCTCTTTAACCTCACCTCAAAACTATCTTCCTGATCGCTCGGTTCCAGGCATTGTCTCTCAAATTCAGAAGCGAATACCGGAAGGCGCATTTCTCGTAACTTCTCCGCGATCTCACTATTTATTGTTTTCATAATATTCTTTTCCTCTCGTCAATGCGTATTTCAAGTTTTCTTCCTTAGGTTCCTGTTTTTCCTTCATATCTTGACCCGATTGTAGAATCAATCTAATATTTTTATAACCGGGCTTGGAGACATGAGCGATGGCCAATGCACATGCATTTTCCAACCTGGTTGCCGTATATTTATCAGAAAGTTTCAACAGCGAAAGACATCCTTTGTAAGCCTGTTCTTCCACCTTGTATCGATTCAACAGTGATTCGATGACCTGATATGTATGGGGACCGATTTCAGCTGCCCATCTTTTGAAACGTTCTCCATTCCAGGTGAACAGTTGATGATTTTCCGGCATATGGTCAATGTTTGTGGAATACTGATTCTTTCTTCCATACAGCCTTTTATGGGAACAGACCAGTGTACGTTTATAATAAACGTCAATATAAGATTTCGTGGACCTAACCTCTACTATTTTTCCCACATATTCATAGGGAACAGAATAGTTCATCTTATCTACTGCGATGTGATAGTTTAATTGGACCGTTGCCGTCTTCCATTCACTTAGCTCAAAATCCCTTTCAGGAAGAGGTATCATATAATCTTTCTCTTCTTCAAGATAAACCGATTTTCTGGATCCCTCTCGTTTTTGAAATGGACGGTCATTAAACTTTTCCAATTCGATCCATATTGCGTTATTTAATTCATCAAAGGAAAAGAAAGTTCGATTTCTTAAATGTGCCATGATGGAAGTGGTGATCGTATTAACTGTTCCTTCTACAGCGGCCTTATCTTTAGGGGCTCGGATCCTGGCCGGGATAACAGTGGTTCCATAATGATCTGCCATTTCTTGATAGGATTTGTTTAATACAGGATCTTCATATTTTTTATTTGAATCCACTCCCGTCTTAAGATTGTCCGGAACCAGTAGTCTAGTGACACCGCCATAATAACGAAAAGCGTTGATATGACAATCGATCCAGTTTTTCGAGTCCATAGAAGGACATGCCTGCACATAGGAAAACATACTAAACGGAAGAGTTGCCACGAAGAGATAGGCCTTCGTTATTTCGCCAGTATACCGGTCGGTTACTTCCATGGTCTTTCCATCCCAATCAACCATCAACTTATCACCTGGTTTATGATTGATATGCATTGTAAGCCGATGTTTCTTCACGTAATCTGTGTACAGCTTGTAGAAATTACTTCTCTGATAGAATGGTTTCCCAATGGATCTGCACTGTTCCACGTATTCATCCCATAACAGCTGAAGGGTGACTCCCGGTTTCAAAAGCTCTTTATGAATCTTTTCAAAATCCGGTGATTGATAGATCAGGTTCACTGTATCGTTCCCAAACAAATAGGATTCAATTTGATTCTCGTCCATGTTATGGGCCTTCTCCCAATACAGCTGTTTCTGGTCTGCCAATGAAAATATCCGACTGACTGTATTCCTGGATATTTTCAGAGAATCCGCAATAAAGCGTTGACTCTTATTTGAAGCTCTAAGCTTCAAGATTTTCTTTAAATCTCGCATATAAAACACCTCCAATTCCACAAGATATTAAAGAATGCGATAACTATCGCATACATATCTTAAGAAATTAGAGGGTAGAAAAAAACCAGGCTACGCCACCTTGAGAGGATGGCTCTCAAATCGGATTGCCTGGCTCTGTAATTTGGATTAAGTGGTTCTCTAGATTGGAATAAGTGGCTCTATTTTGTCGGATTAGATGGCTCCGCCACTTTGGAATATTCACAAAGAAGATAAGTTCACTTATTCTAAACAAAAAAGATATTGAAAATAGCAATGAAATCATGTTTACCAAAACATCTTTTATCACATTAATCACAAAAATAACCATTGTGTTAACATCATTATTTATTCTCTGATTCATATAAGCAATATCTTTATTTTGCAAATACAATAAACTAACCCTCTGTATCTTTTGCAATATATTCTTATTTAAATTAAATGTACTATTTATTTGAATAGATATATTTAATCTCATAATCATGTATGCAAGAAAATAACTAATGAGATTTAGAATGAGAATAACCAAACAATATTGTGTGATTATTCCCATTCTTGGATTACTAATTAACTTGTTTATAAAATTTCCAGCAATAAGAGGAAGAAATAGATTTAAAATAGAAGTTAGTGTACATAATGTAGTTAAATATATCAAACAAGCATAGTCTCTCTTTAAAATTGAAAAAGAGTATTTTATAAAATCTTTCATTATGGCCTCCTATTTTATCAGTTAAATGAACAGGGGAATCCCCTGTTCATTTTTTTAAATCTTAAATGTCAAGATTAAATGGATCCACTTTAGGACCTGAGCATACTTGAACCCAACAATGTTTTGGACATACTTGATTTTGGTCATAAACAAGTCCACATGTAGGATTATGACTTTTGCAAGTAGAGCCCCAATTCATAATACAATTACAATCTGAAGTTGGCGCTGGGTCCGCTATTCCATAAACTAAATATTCCATGTTCTACTCCTTTCTATCTATGCTAAACAATTAGAGTTTAACAATCTTTTTTGTAATTCATTTCGAATAACCTCTCTTGAGCTACTTTTTTTAAATACAATTCTAAATGATACTTAAAATATGTACAATTTTCACTTTCACCGAAGTGGAAAGGGCATCCGCCCATACAAATAGGAAGAAATTTACATTCTTTACATTTTGAAAGCAGTGTTGGATCTTTTGTAATATAGTCAACATTTTTCATATTCATAGTTTTACCTTCTAATAGATTTCCAACACTTTTGCACTCTATTCCAATATCATCCCAACATTTATATAACATCCCGTCTGAATCAATCACGAAAGAATATAGCGAATCTGCACCACAAAGATTTGTCCTTCTTATAGGATAGAATGCAAACATAGTTCTATTTGTAAAGCTCTGGAATTGATACAACAATTCTGAAAAAGTATTATTCGATAAACATTTATTTTCTTGATAACAATCGTTGCTAGATTTAACTTGTCCTAGGTATGGCACAACAATATCAAGAATATTTCTCTCCTTAAAGTATTCATATAATTCTTGAACTTTATCAAAATTCGATTTATCTACATTAATTCTTAAATTAATTTTTGGTAAAAATTCTTTACACATTGCTATATTATTAATGATTTTTTCAAAGCTTCCTTCTCCATTCGCTAATATTCTCCGCTTATCATGAGTTTCCTTAGGGCCATCCAAAGTAACTTGTATATTTTTAATTTGATACTCCGCTAATTTCTTTGCAATTTCAGGTGTTAATAAATATCCATTTGTAACGATTGATGAGAAATATTGAATATTATTTTCTTTACAAATTTGAATAATCCTTTTGGACAGTCTTTCTATGACATCAAATCTAAGAAGTGGTTCGCCACCATACCATGCTACATTCATTGAAGAAATAGTGGTTTTTACGCTTTTAATTAAGTCTATAATCGCATCTTCAACTTCCAAAGTCATGGATTTTTTTCTTATTGATTTCTTTTCGTAACAATACACGCATCTAAAATTACAATCGGAAGTAGGAGCTATCGTTAAGCTTAATGTATGTTCACTCATTCTATCTTTGTACATTTGAAACCTTAATATTTTCAATTCATCTACATCATCATCAATCAAAAAATAACCTTCTTTTAATTTTTCTACCAAGTTTGAATCATCAATTTCTTTTCCAGTTAATACAAAATCTGAATATTTTCGAAAATTTTCTTTCTCAATAATTGCTAATGAATTTGATCTACTATTATATGCTAAATAAGAATCATCATCATGCTCTATAAAAAAATTATAATTACTTGCCTTCATTATTTTATCCTTTCTTAACTGAATTCGTTTCTACCATAATGTCAATAACAACCTGCAATAAAATAGATTGCTTTATCTTTTGCTTTGATATTTTTTACATCAAAGTTTAAATCATTCTAAATATTAATGCATATATTCCTTAAACTAATTGATTTTTTACCAAGTAGTTTTACACACATTACAAGATATTTATTCACACAACTTAAACTTTAGAATCATAAGTTTAACAGCATAATTCTTTTAATATATTTGAAATAATAAGCAATACTTCTAACTACTTTACTTTGGTCCTTCATATATAAATATACGACTCCAAATCTATCTATATTCCTCCTCTACACATGTACCTAATATAATTTTACATTCTGTCATTAATGAGCTTTCAAATGATTTGCCAATAATATCAATAATATAATATACGAAGATTAATAAATCGTTTGATTGTTTCTGTAATTTTTCTTTTACTTCATATAAAATATTATTTGTTTAAATATGAATCTTGTACAAGCTTGACATCTGCGATTGCATTAACAATTTAATCACAGATTTTATCTAAATGGTCTTCAACAACACTTTCACTTTTAAAATCTTGATACTCTTCATTTACTCCATAAACATTATGCAATTAATAAGAATATATGTACACATCACCATGTTTACTAACCCTGTATTTTTATATTTATTGCTCAATCCATCCAGGCCCACAAGTAACAATCTCATAATATCCGTATTTTTTTTGTTCCGTTTGTATTATGGCTTTTTCATCAATATCATTGGTTGATATTGGTGTATATTTTTCTTCCGCATAAACAGGTGTCAAAAAAAGCACAAGCAAACTTAAACATAATATACATATTTTTTTCATAACTCGTCACACTCCTTGTTCATATAGATAATACAAATTTTCCATTCAATTTCATATTCCAGCATGTACACTAACAAATATTTTTTTACAACATAATTGGGTATGCATACAACTCTAACGGATTCTAATACTCTTTATAAGAGTATTGATTTTAGATAAAAATTATAAAATATTGTATATGAAAAACAATATAAAAAAATTACGTATTGAACACAAATTAAAACAAGAAGATATTGGTGGAATCATTAGTAAATCTCAACAATCTGTCAGTCGTTTAGAAAAAGAAAAAAGGGACATTGAAATATATGAATTATGCACATTAGCAGACTATTTTAATGTATCTACTGATTATATACTTGGTAGAACTGAAAACAAGGCTACACCAGATACTACAAGTGCTTTTGAATCACTGCTAGTAGAGAACTATAGTTCCTTAAAAGAATTAAGAAATTTAAATTTAGACGAAAAAGCAATTATCACAAGCATAATCGCTAACTGTGTAAACTTAATTAATCTTAAAAACAAATAACTAACATTACTGCCATGTATTTGTGATATTATTATTGCAATGAGGTGATAATCTTATGCCATTTGTCAAGCAAATTCCAAAGTCACAACATAAAATAAATAATATTGGTGGATTTTTTCGAAACTACAGAATAAATGACGGTCTATCTTTAGCATATGTTGCAGATTCAATTCGGATGAACAAAGGTTTCTTAAGCGATCTAGAAAATGGGAAGAGAAATTTTCCAAATGGAACTATACAACAATTAAGTAGTTTCTATGATATTTCATTCGATGAAAATCAACAACTGTATGATGAAGCATGTGATATTCTTAACGAAGCCTTTAAAGCTTTATTTTTTGCTAACCAGACAGAAGAATCCGATATTTTAAAAAAAGCAGTGGAAAATACTAATATCTATGAGAATTCTAGTGCTTATTTTGTTTTTAAAATCATAGAATTACACTATCATATGCGTATTAGCAATAATAATACACAAATAGAATATATTAGAGAATTAGTCGAATCAAATTTAGACGCATTATCACTAGCTAATATATCCATCTTTTACTGTTTGCTAGGCATATACTACAAGCGAAAAAGTGTTTCCATTTTCATTGCTGAAAATTACTTAAACAAATCTTTAGAACTGTCTTCAAGTAATTCTAAAGTATATGCATATTCTCTTTTTCAACTAATCAGTTTATGCGCTCGTACTAATCGTGTAGCTTTAGCTTATTCATATTGTGAAAAAGCTAGAAATATCTTTAATCGGCTAAATAACTATACTACTCTGTTCTACATTGATTTTTCACAATGCAATTGCTTAATTAGTATGGGATTATATGATTTTGCAACAGCTAAATTAAAGGAATTATTAAGTGATATCAATCAATCAAACAAAGAACATGTTCCAAAAATACACCACAGTCTAGCTTGGTGCTACTTATTAAATAACCAATTTGAAGAGTGTATTATCGAAACTAGTTTGTCTATTAAATTTGAAGATAAATCCCCTGATTTATGTTATTTCATACCCTATTCATATTATAAACAGAAGGAGTATCTAAAATGTTTAGATTATATAGAATCTCATCTAGAATATGCAGACGATTTTTACAAGCCTTTTTTACTAGCTATAAGTGCTCGTACTCAAAAACAAAATGTTGATTTTGAAAAAAATATCATTTTGTATTATCAGTCACTCTTGCAGAACAATGTATACGAAGATATTCCACTTATTCAAAACTTTATTTTGGATTACTATACAGAAACCAACAATAAAGATATGATGATCAAAATCCTTATTGACATCAAATCATTTAACGATAAAGATTTAACATTAAAAAGCTCTACACTTTTTAACACTTCACAAAGTTAAGAAAATCGCACTTATTTATCATTAATTAAAGCTTGAGTAAAACCTTATTTGCTCAAGCTCTTTGTTTATCTAAATTCCTTTTCTGTTCTAGTTGTTTATTATACTCTCTATACTTTGATGAACGTTTTCTTATATAGTCTAGACTCTTGATCTGACTTCTTAATACTTTAATATCCGGCGTTAGTACTTTTGCTTCTTTGGATAGTTTTGCCTTGGCAATTAGATCCTTTTCTTTGTAGGATTTGGAATATAAAGACTTTCTTTGTGCCAGTAATCCATTCATCTGTTTATCTAGTAAGTCTACATAGGATTCTAGTTTTTCTAATGTATCAATATCATTTTTTGCCATAATGGTTGTTGCATTTGTGATAAGATCTAGCTTTCTACATTCTTTTCGCATTTCTTTTGAAAGCTTTATTTTCGTTGCAGAATAATTCGGAAGAATACCTAATAACACTTGAAATTTGACTACTTCTTTCATAAAACCTTTAAACATTCCACTTTTATATTGTCCATAAATACGATCTGCATCTTTTTGTTTGTAAACGATCTTTAATGGAACATATCTAACTTCTTCTTTTTCTATTCTCTGTTCAATACAATCCAAAGAATATCTTTGTCCCAGCAACAACAATGGTATTGGCTTATCATAATTAGGATGAACTATGCAGTCCAATCCTTCCACTTCTTCAAATGAATATCCTTCCAGCTTCATGTCTTGAACAAAATCTTTGACTGTAAATGCACGTATACAGGCAGCATCTATGTCTTTTTTTATTTCTCGAATATAGCTTCTAGCCGAATAATACTGACTTCTAGATTGTCCTTTCCCTTGTGGTTTTTCCACTATACTCAATCCGTATTCTTTACATATTTCATCTGAAACTTCTCTTAACTGATAAATGTCTTTCATCGAATTATGATATCTTTTACCATCAACAATCGATATCGGATTCAATACAATATGATTATGCAGATGATCCTTATCCAAATGTGTGCATACAACAAACTGATATCTATCTCCATATAATCTTGTTGCGGTTTCAACACCAATTTCATGAACTGTATCTGCATTTGTTTCGTGTGGCTTAAATGATTGTATCGCATGATACGCAATAATATTGGATGTATCGTGAAAAACATCTTTTAAATTCATCATACTTGTAAATGGATCATTGCCAGAACAGTTCACACAAGTCATATATTTCTGATTTTCTGTAGCTTCATTTCTTGAAACATACGATCCAAGTTTATCGATCGTCTTATCTTCATTAGATACATATTCAAGAACATGATCTAATCGATTTTTAACACTCCATATCTTAGTTGTTGCCATTTGAATTTCCTTTGATCTGATCATTAAGATTCTTCAAAACCTGATTGAGCAACAGCTGATTTTTAAAGATTTCATCCTTCAAAATAGATTCATTACCATTTAATTTTCTTGCGATCTGATTTAGATTTGTTCCCACATGATTTACTTCATTTATTAATTTAAAATAATCCACATTCAATCTTTCCTGAATCTTTTTACTCAGAATCGAAGATAAGATATACTCCTGTTTGGATAATCCAGACCTTTCAATCTTACTCAAAACTTTAGTATATTCATCCCCATTCAAACGCACCGTCATTCGATGTTCTCGTTTTCGCGTCATATTTGATGACCTCCCTTCTGTATATGGGTGACCATATGCGTTGCTTGCTAATACATTTTCCTTATTATTCTGCCAAATAATTTATGACGATATGACGATTGGAAGGGTATACCCCCAAAACCGTCACACCGTCATTGTCAAAGTGCTTCATCTCCTAAATAAGTCATTTTCATTTGCCTCGCTTTACTGGTTCTAGGCAAAACTTCATAATAAATATTTGAATCTTTCAATAAGTCAATATTCTTCTTCAACAATGTTTGTAGTCCTTTACCACGTATATTTAATTTCAACTTTGAACACAACGCATCATGCGAACCTATATAGTTTTTATTTTCAACAATATAGTTGATAACTTTACTTAAATTATCGTCAATCTGTTCATCAAACTCATCTTCAGAAACTACCAGCATACAATTTTCATTCTGGACAAGTGTTATTTCATCATCCGGAATATCTTTGCCTTGTATTGAAAGTTGTCTTGAATTTGAGATGTGATTCCTTTTATACATTACCAATATACTGTCTGCTCCTGCTGTCAATCCTCTTGATCCATAGATTGCATCGAACGGTTGATCCACATTAATTTCTTTACGAAGATGTGTTACAAGTACAATCACTATATTATATTGAAAGGCTAGTTCATGATAAGACGATACTTCTTTGTATTCTGTTTCATAATCTCTATCTATACTTTTTCGAATCTTGGCAAATGTATCGATAACAACTAATCTTAAATCTGGATTAATTTCTTTTTCCTGCTGTATACGTGTATTTAAATCAAACTCTGAATTTGATTTTAGTACATCAATCACAAATTGATCATTTGGCTTTATTCCCATTCTCTTTAGTCTTTTTTGAATCATTGTCTTATGATCTTCAAAAGCCAAATACAATGCAGAACCTTGTACAACTTTTCTACCTAAAAAGTTTGTTCCATTTACAATTGAATCTGCCAGCTGTATACAAAAGAATGTCTTACCTGTTTTCTGCGGAGCTCCTAATATAGCAACGCCAACTGATAGCATGTTTTCCACAATTTCAAGTGACTCATCCTCCTGTGCATTAATCAATTCACATGCTGTATAACGATTCGTACATGTTACTTCATTTTTTATTGTCAAATTCCCCTTTTCATATCGCATAGAACTCTTACATAAACGCTCTATCTCGCTCTGCTTCAAGGGAGGATAACACTTCTTCTCGTTTTCAATAGAAATTGCTGAACAAATAGCATCATCATCTAATCCTTTGGACTGTAAAGAACATGCCATCCGAAACAAATAATCGTTGCGTTGACCCTCTAAATATTGACCTGATGAAATGATTTTTCTTTGTTTTGTTTGAACATAGCCTTCCATAAATGAATAGACAGACTCTGTTGCCTGGGCAATAGGAACATTATTTTTGATCTCATAAAATTTTCCATTTATACAACTTCCTGGACCAACTACATACCCATTTTCTCCACGAATGTCAATTTCCTCATGGACTCGGACACGACATTTCACTAATCGGTCCACCCTATAATAAAAATGATATCCGCCTGACGGAGTTTGAACCGTAAAAGTATTTGGAAATTCTTTTAATTTTTCTAGAATCAGCCTCTTCCCCTCTTCTGAATTTTTCACATCCACATCAATCACCGCAAGTCCATTTCCCGTACGTATTGCTAGATTGCAATCTGTGTTTTCAAACCATTTCCTAATTTGATTCACATCTGTTGTCGCTTCATTTTTCCAGGAAGAAAGAATTTGTTCACTTTTAGAGTTGTAACTTAAAGGAAAAACCTTTACATTATTATTAGCAAAAGCTAAAGCATTTTCTAATTGAGTTTTCATTGGCGTGACACCTCAGTTGGCTTTACTTTTGTTTTTTTATTTCCATTAAACGCCATTAACATTTCCTTTATCCACAATAACATTTCTTTATCATCACAAGTTTCTATTTTATGATCTAATTCTCTTTTTATAGAACGAATTACGAAAGGACTGGGTTCAACAATAATTTCCTTATTTAAAATTGAATTTATAATGTAATCCTGCTTTGAAATACCAGCTAAAGCTACTTTCCTATCCAGCATTTTACTTTCTTCTGGCGACATACGAAAGGATATAAGCTTGTTTCTAAACCTTCCCTTTTGATCAAGAACTTTTTTGCTCATTACTTTTCCCCTCTTTCCAAATCACTTAATGTATTAGCCATCTCTTTTCCCTTCTCTGCATATGCATGTGCATATTTAAAAGTAATTCTTTCCGCAGAATGACCTGCACGACTACCCACATCTTTTGCCGAATATCCATTTTCTATCAACATCGTAATATGAGAATGTCTTAAATCATGAATTCGAATCACTTTAACCCCACTGAGTTTGCACCCTCTCAACATTTCATGATGCAAATAAGACTTGCTAACCGGAAATAACAGGTCATCTTCATTTACTTTATACAAATGGTCCATATAGTTTTTTAATTCATCACACAAAAAATCAGGTAAATCTATTGTGCGAATACTCGTCTCTGTTTTAGGATCCGTAATCACTGTTTCTCCTTCTATTATTTGAAGGGATTTATCAATTTGGATCGTTTGATTCACTAAATCAATATCCTTCTTTGTCAAAGCACGCAGTTCACCTAAGCGAAGTCCACACCAGAACAAAACCTCAAAACAAATGTAGCTTAACGTTTTATCTGATACTGCATCAACAAACTTACGATATTCATCAAGCGTCCAAAATTGTTGTTCCTTTTTCGTTTTTACCTTGAAACACCCTGTCTGTGCTGCTGCATTTGTTCTTAAACCATAATACTTGCAAGCATGATTTAATATAGCACTCAACTGTGCATGCATCTTAATCAGAGTATCTCCTGCATATGATTTACCATTCTTTTTTTTGCCATCCAACATATGATTCTGCCACCTCATGACTTCCTTAGGTGTAATATCACATAATCGAAGTTCATCAAAGTAAGGACGTATTTTGATTTCAATAATGTTTTTTTTAGTGATCATTGTATTCTTACGCACTCGCTTTTCCAGATCTTCATAGTAAATAGGGATGAAATCCTTAAAAAGCATTTTCTGATTATCCGATATTTTCGATACAAAAGACAATTCATATTCAAGAGCTTCTCTTTTTGTCTGAAATCCACGCTTAAACAATCTCTTTTTTGAACCATCCCAATCTGTATACCGCTTTGAAACATACCAGGTATTCTTATTCTTATCCTTGTAAACTGCCATGTACCATATTCCCTCCATACAATCGCTCGTTAAAATAAACACGATTAATTTTTCCGGAAATTGTCAGATATCCCTCTTTTTCCATCTCTCGATTTAGTTTTTGAATAACCTTATAAGCAAATGCTTTTGAAGTACCCAAACAATCCGCTACCTCCTGTGCTGTCATAAATACTGTTTCTGTCATTTTTTTGTTCCTCCTTTTTATATAATGTAAACTATTATGTTTACTACATATACAGTATAGTAAACATTTATGATTACGTCAATTAGATTATGTAACTTTTTTTGTTTACTGTAAACTCGTTTATTTTCTATCCATTTTATCTATGTTATAATTCTTAATAGATATAAGACGGAGGTAATATAAATGGACATTGGGGAAAGAATAAGATTTGTCCGTCAATTTAGAGGTTTAACACAAACCGAACTAGCCGAAAAATCCGGGCTTTCAGCAGATGAAAACGGAAGAATTCGTATTTCACAATATGAGAACGGAACCAGAGTTCCACGTAAAGACATGTTAGAAAAAATAAGTAAGGCGCTACATATCAATTCTATGTATTTAAATATGGACGATCATACCGAAGCACTTGATTTTGTTTTTACATTACTCGACTGGGACAGAACAACTGATTTCATTATAAAAAAAGAAACAATAGATAATGAAAACCATTATTTAATTGATTTGAACACAAATCTTTTTGATGATTTTTTAGAAGCATGGATACAAAAAAAAGCCGATCTAAAAAACGGTAAGATCAGCAACGATGAATATATTGAATGGACAATTAATTATCCAACTGAAAAATAGCATTGATAAAAAGTGTCTTATATAAGGCACTTTTATTCATGTTGTCTCTTTTTAAATTTGATTCTTTATATTTCCAAATCATTTATGTATATTATGTACTCATTTTGGAGTCACTGTGAGTACACGCTTTTGGATTTCTAGAACTTTTGTAAACAGAATAATCAAAAAAGGTATCCAAGACTCCGTTGTTTAAAGACGGAGAGGGATACCGATTTGAATATATACACAAGCAGTATACTTGTGTCAATTCCTACTATGGCAATATATAGAACTATAGCTGTATAATTCTATCACATGAATTTGCAACGGTCATATCGTGAGTTACAATGACTATCGTTTTTCTTTGCTTATTGATTTCACGTAAAAGTTGTAACACTTCATCTCTATTCTTAGAATCTAATGCACCTGTGGGCTCATCAGCTAAAATAATTTTACTTGGCTTTATCATAGCTCTTGCCAAAGCCACACGCTGTTGTTCTCCACCTGAAATCTCAAATATTTTTAACTCATTATACTCACTTAAGCCAACTTTATTCAATGCTTCATTAATCAAAACATGCTTTTCTTGTTTTGTTTTTCTAGTATATTTTAATGCTATCATTAAATTTTGCTCCACAGTAAAATTATCGACAAGAGCAAAGTTTTGAAAAAGATAAGAGATATATCTACGAATTGTTTGGTTAGCTTGATTGGAATTACATTGTGGAGCTTGTTTCCCAAATAAAAGATACTCACCAGAATCATATGGCTCAATCAACCCTAGTATATTCAACAAAGTTGTTTTTCCACATCCGCTTGGGCCTATTAAAGCAACCATTTCGTTTTCTCTAATTTGTAGGGATAAATTATTTAAAACTTTCTTTTTCCCAAAACTCTTATCAATATTTTTTAGTTGAATGGCAAACATATTATTCTTCTCCCTTCAGCATAGTGCTTAGTTGTTTTGTTTCTTTTACATAAATCATCCTAAATATTATTAAAATATCCAATAAAACTAATAGCACATAAATAGCCATAGACGTAAAGGACCTTGAAAGGATCATTATTTGAACTAATCCAAAGATATAAATCATAATAAAATAAATAAATTCATTTTTGTATCTATTGAGCAATGAATAACCTAGTATTTTTTTTACAAAAATTTCTTTTTTTCGTGAAATCAAAATAGTTAACAATATATAGTACGAAGAAAGAATACTTATACAAATAACCAAAAGCAGTATTGCCACCCATACAATTGAACTCGATTGTGAAATCTGTATTTGTTCTTTATATCCGGACATTAAAACATTTTTAAACTGTAAGTTATTTAACTCTAATCCATATTTTTTAATTCCTTCATTGATTGCTCTTTTATTTTCATTAGAATCATAGATACGGACAGGGTTTGATATTGCTTGCGTCGTTAAATATCCACTAAAGACTTTCAAATATTTATCATTAAGACAAACAAATACAGGATTTGTAAAAAATGCATGGTCTTCATTTGCCAATTGTAAACTTTCTGAGAATATTTGTTTCCTATTATCTTTATAATACTTGACACAAACATCATCTGCATTCATTTTAATATTTGAATCTGCGGAATAAATTTGTGTCTGCCCAAAATATTTCAAAGTAGCTTCTTTTTGCTTCATGCTCTCTGGAGCAAATATAACTAAAGAATCTTGATCAAAAAGTTCTTCTTTGCTTACACTTGAATCAAATTGTAACCGATCATAATAATTGTCATTTAATAGCATATAACCAAATTCTGTATCTGTATCCACATCATTAGGCATTTTTATTTCAGAAGAGAATAAACCTAAACCTTCCGTATCATACCAAAACGATTGTACAAAACCTGCCTTTGCAGATTTTGTTAAATCCATAAACATATTGGTTAAATTTTCATTAAATTGACTTGTTCCATTCATAAAGCTTTGCATTCCATCTCCAGTTAATTGGAAGGAAGCAAGCGTCACATAATCTTCTTGCGCCTGATAAGCTTCTTTAACCTGCATCTCTTTTATCATTCGACTTACTTCAGAAGATAATTGAGGAATGGTAAATACCAAACCTACAAAAATTGCAAATTTTATAATATAGCTGATATATAAAGAAATTCGAAAATCAAAGAAGTTTTTAAGCATATTTGATATTGAATATCGCTTTACTGTTATTAAAGTTAAAAATGATAGTCCAATCGCTCCTACAAATAAAATCAATTGAACACAACTAAGTTTTATAAAATAGAATAAATCCATCATAGGAAATGCTATCTTTTGAATTGGGATACTTGCGATAAAAATGATAATTGGAGCAATTAACACATCCTTGTTTAGCTTTTTCCAAATATCAAAAGCTTTATATCCATTTAACTTATATACACTTATTTCCTTTAGTCTAGATATTGGATAGAATACACACATCAAGCAAAAAATAATTAATAGAATAGCTGAAAGAATAATTGTTAAAAAATATATCGTCCCTTCTCCAAAAGCAACTCTATAATCTGCTGAAACCAATTCATTTTTACTTTCATTTAAAAATAAAGACAATGCATTTAGAATATCTTCTTTGTTTTTATTACTCGAAATAATAGTATATTCTCCATTAATATCAGTAGACTTTGAGTTATAAAAATCACTTAAAGGCATAATTACAAGAGGTGTATCATTGAATAAATCACTAATGGTTCCCACTTGATTTTCTTGTTTTGTATCTATAGAAGCCAACCATTCATTTGAAGTAGTTGGTAATCGACCTGATTCTAACTTTACAGGAAGTCCTTCAAAGAAATCTTTTGTATAAACTCCCGATTTGTATATTATTTCCTTGCCATCTTCATATATTCGATCTGTTTTTATTATTGTTGCATCATATTGTGAATGAATGGATTTCAATTCCTGCAAGAATTCATCATACGCAACACTCGAATTCTTAACATAAATTTTATATGCATTGGATTTCATTTCAATTGTATTAAAGAATTCAATATCTTGAGTTTTCATATAGAATCCAAAAGCAACACTTGTTAAGATAGAAACAATGCTTAATAGAATTGCCATCGATTTTTTCATAAAACCCCTCATTTTATCAATCCATAAAAGGTTAAATTGATTTTCTTTCTAGACCGTTTTCTTCAAGTATATCTTACGGCCATTTAGATATTCTCGCTTTATACCATAAACACTACATAAAACAACATCTATTGTTTTGAACTATGTTATTTTATGAATTATTAAAATATAGAGCGAATATAATATCGCTCTATACAAATATCAATTATTCAACTCCATAGTAGAACGAGCAACTAGAATATTTTGTTAATCGAGCTTTGGCCCATGAGTTTGCTGGAGCTCTTGCCATACTTGGAGTAGCTTCAGGATGACTAACTGTGGCCGTATGAATTTTTTGACCATGCATATAGTCTGAATAAGAACCTGTGATGCCTACGCCATAGTTCCACTGTCCACCTACTGCAGGATATACCGTAGTTGCTAAAACAACTGATCCACTAAAACATGTAAACAAAATCATAATAGTACAAACTAATTTTCTCATATAAAAACTCTTCTTTCTAAGCACTATTTTGATTTAAAGTCTATGTCTTTATCAAGTGCTCAGACAAAGACACTTTTTATTATCGTATCCATCGGTATGACCTCCTATTTTCTATTTTTTATTCATTATGAAAACACCTGATTATAATGCATATTACATTTCATCAAACATTTGTTCAAAATAAAATCAAAAACAATTATTTATCTGTTTAACACTATAGATAACGTTATCTTTATTTTAATTATATATGTTTTGTGATTTTATACAAGCGTTGATTTGTTTTTATTTTCTTGTTACTTTTTATAAGCTTTGATATAATTTTATTGAAAGGAGATTACTTCACTATGAATTATACCCAGTTAACAAAAAGAGAAAGCCAAATAATGACTATTCTTTGGAATCATGATCAAGAGATGTCAGCCAATGATATTAAATTAGCTTCGGATGGATTAAGTATCTATACAATTTCTCAAGCTCTTCAATACCTATTATCAATTGGATACGTTGAAGTAACAGGAATAGGTAAAAATAAAAAATCGATTGCTCGATTATATAGTCCTTGTATTTCTGAATCTGACTATGTTTCCTCATTCATAAAAAAAGAAACTTTCGAAGAGATTGCTGTGCACTATGTTCAAAGCAGCAATGATATAGATGAAATTACAAAGTTAGAACATTTAATTGAAAAAAAGAAAAAAGAACTGACTGGTAAATAACATGAATTTTAGCATTTCTTCATTGTTCATAACACTGTGTGTTTCATTAGTCCTAATTGCACTCTTCAATTTTATATTGACGCACGAAAAGGGCTATCGCTTGTTTAGAGCAGATTTATTATTCGTATTAGTTGTCATTACTTGCTTTCGTTTGTTTTTACCATTTGAACTACCATTCACAAAGACAATTGCTCTACCTTCTATCATGAATCCTATAATGAGCTTTTTAAATTATGAGATATTTCATCAATTAAAAGTCTCGCATATTCTAATTGTAATTTGGTTAATTGGAGTATTGATTGGTGTTGGAAGATATGTGCAGAATATTATATTGGCAAAAAAACTGGAAGCGAAAATCATACAAAATTCTCATTGTTTCAAAGTTTCAGAATTTTTAGATTGCTTCATTTATCCTGATTATGACGTATATGTAACCAAATACGTTCCATCTCCAATGGTTTTTGGCTTCAAAAAATGCATCTTAATTCCTGAAATCAGTTTTACAGAACATGAACTAAGTAATATTTTAAATCATGAAATGCAGCATCTAAAGCAACATGACATACTTTTCAAACAAGTAACTTCAATACTAACAATCTTGTATTGGTGGTTTCCTCCAATATATTGGTTACAGAAATGTATCAACTTTTATATAGAAGTTCGAGCAGACGAAAAAGTTACAGAATCATTAAATCCGATTGATGCACTAGATTATGCAGAAACTCTAATAAATGTACAAAAGAAAATACAGTTTGCGGATAGTATTATATCAAATGATATTTCAGCTTATTTGATAGGAGAAAGTAACAGTATACTTTCGTATCGAGTGAATTATTTATTAAACAAACAAATCAAACAAAAGACAAATAAGTTCCTACTATTCTTCCTTTTTTTATTACCTATACTAACTAATTCCATAATTTTCGAAGCTTATTATGAAAATCCAAAAAATTTGAATGATACTTTATCTGAGCAAGATCTACTAAATAAGAATTATTTAATCCAGCACAAAGATGGGACATATTCTCTTTGTAACGGAAAAGAATCCTTTTTCATAGATAATCCAAAAAGTTTAATTGAATCCGGTATAAAAGTAGTGAAGGAGTAAATTTATGAAAAAAACAATTAATTCTATTTTATTATTAACACTAATTTTAAGTTGCAACTTTATTCAAACTATTTCTGTTTTTGCAAACGAAATCGGACCAAATCCAGCCATTGAAGCAAGAGCAGACATCATAGAATGGAGATATAAGCTTGAAAATGGAAGAGTATATAAACGTCGTTATAATTACACTAAACAAAAATGGATTGGAGATTGGATTCCAGCATAGATTATGACGTAGTAACGCTTAAAAAATAGCCTAACATCGGAAAAATCAGAACAAAGCAAGACTAGCAGCAAACCAATAGTTAGAAGAAGTGAAATTTCTAGAAATCTATCTATTTATCAAATACATGAAGTACAAGAATCACAAAAATAGTTACACCACAGACTAAAACTGAGATATAAAATACACATTCAATTTCTCATCAGGAACACGCTCTCTATATTATTGGTATCAATTTGGTAGCAAAGTAACCTATAAACACATAAAAAGTGCCTTATATAAGGCACTTTCACTCATTTTATCTCTACTCGAACTCGATTGTTCCAGGAGGCTTACTAGTAAGGTCATACATTACACGGTTAACCCCACGAACCTCATTGATAATACGAGACATAACTTTATTTAATACTTCATATGGAATCTGAGCTGATTCTGCAGTCATAAAGTCAATTGTATTAACAGCACGTAAAGCGATGGCATAATCATATGTTCTTTCATCACCCATAACACCTACTGAACGCATGTTTGTCAATGCTGCAAAGTATTGACCGATTGAACGGTCTAATCCAGCATTTGCGATTTCTTCACGATAGATAGCATCTGCATCTTGGACGATTTTTACTTTTTCTTCAGTTACTTCACCAATGATACGAATTCCTAAACCAGGTCCTGGGAATGGTTGTCTGAATACCAAGTATTCAGGAATACCTAATTCTAAACCGGCTTTACGAACTTCATCCTTGAACAAGTCACGTAATGGTTCAATGATTTCTTTGAAATCCACATGATCAGGAAGTCCACCAACGTTATGGTGAGATTTAATTACAGCAGATTCTCCACCTAAACCACTCTCAACAACATCTGGATAAATCGTTCCTTGAACTAAGAAATCAACTTTTCCAATTTTCTTAGCCTCTTCTTCGAATACACGAATGAATTCTTCACCAATGATCTTACGTTTTGCTTCTGGTTCTTCAACACCCTTTAGCTTTTCATAATATCTTTGTTGCGCATTTACACGAATGAAGTTTAATTCATATGGACCTTCTGGGCCAAATACAGCCTCTACTTCATCCCCTTCGTTTTTACGAAGTAAACCATGATCAACAAATACACATGTCAATTGGTTACCAATTGCTTTTGATAATAATACAGCTGCAACAGAAGAGTCTACTCCACCACTAAGGGCACATAAAACTTTTCCATCTCCAACCTTTTCACGAATAGCCTTAATTTGTTCTTCAACAAAGTTATCCATTCTCCAATCACCACAGCATCCACAAACACCACGAACGAAGTTATATAACATTTTTGACCCTTCTTGTGTATGTAATACTTCTGGATGGAACTGAATAGCATATAATCCTTTTTCTGCATTTTCACTTGATGCACAAGGACAGTTATCTGTATGAGACGTAATTTCAAAACCAGGTGCTACCTGTGAAATATAGTCAAAGTGTGACATCCAACAAATTGTTTTCTCAGACACACCCTCGAAGATTTTAGAAGAAGTCTTATCAACAAGAACTTCTGTCTTACCATATTCACGGTGATCTGCTTTTTCTACTTTTCCGCCCAATACATGCATCATCAATTGTGCGCCATAG
>ULOX01019084.1_pt1 | contig 21430 bp, 22 predicted proteins | sample 1952911 | NCBI WGS metagenome assembly ULOX01 (sample SAMEA4835613, study PRJEB28245) | human gut metagenome | biome: gut microbiome; material: fecal sample | place: Denmark | collected 2008
GCCCATCCCCCCTTACAAGGTGTACAACATCGGCAACAACTCCCCCGAAAACCTCCTTGACTTCGTGACCATCCTGCAGGAAGAACTGGTCCGTGCCGGCGTCCTTCCTAAGGATTATGATTTTGAAGCTCACAAAGAACTTGTACCTATGCAGCCAGGTGATGTGCCAGTAACATATGCTGATACAACCCCATTGGAGCAAGACTTCGGATTTAAGCCAAATACAAGTTTAAGAGAAGGTCTCCGAAAATTTGCTGAATGGTACGCTTGGTATTACAACAATTAATTCTTGTTCATAATTGTACAATTCACAATCGCAGGCGTTAGCCGAGAATAACTAAACATTTAACATTGCGCATCGCGCATAATTCAACATTCATAAATGATTACCTTATCCTCCAAAATCTATACCGCTGACGCCATTCATCGTTGTCAGATTCTCGGTAGCACCACAAAAGCCAACATGCTGAAAGTCTGCAAGAAGTTCGACCTTTATGTCAGTCCTAATCTTAAGAAAAACGAGACTGCATGTCGCATTGCCAATGAAGTTATAGACAACCCAATCGAGATAATCAGCCGTCTGAGCAAGGCAGAACTACAGATTCTCGATGAGCTCGTAAAAGGCGACGACAGTACTTACGTTGCCCGCAAGGAGCGTAAGACTCCTTATATCCACCAAAAGTACTTTATGGTAGTGATCTATTGCGATGATGAAAAAGAAGAATGGCACATGCTTATGCCAGCCGAGCTTCGCAAGGCTCTCTCCGATGACTATAAAAGTATATCTCGACCTTGCTCTGCAAGGTAAGAAAGGACCATCGGCAAAAGACCTGAGAATGATGGCGTTTATGAAGAATTTGTATGGGGAATAAACATACTAATGAAGAATAAATATACTAAATCCCTTACTTGCAGCCACTGCGCCCCGAAGGGACAACTCTTCCATAGCCCAGGGCATCGCCCTGGGTATAAGGTGTTTACGTACAATGCGCCCTGTAAGGGCAACTTTAAAATGCAGCTAAAGTTTGCCATATTGTCGAGGGAGGAAAAGTATAATTAACGTTCAAAAACCAAATAACATTTATGGAAAAGGACCTAAAAACCACACTCTTGTATAGTCTTCAAGACTATATCGGAGCATTCTGTATACTCGATGCTTTATCCTATAGCTTTATTCGCCCCGAACATGTCAAGCCGTTTGTAAAAGCAGAAAACGACTTGCAGTCCACAATTGACCTTACAAAGCAGGAATATCAATCATTACAAGATAAAAATCTTTATGGACTGATTGTTGGTGCAGAGTCAGCAATTAAGGCAGCAAATGAGGTGTTGGAAACTAACGCTAAGGATAGGAAAGTAGCAATATTTGGGTAATTGAAAATCAAAACAATATTCAATGATACTGGTGCAATTAACTCACCGAAAAATTGTGGGCTTTTAGTATTGGTGATTTTATATATGGAAAACATAAATGTTACATTACTTATTTTAGTTTGGTTTGGAGCTTTTTGTGCAATGGCCTTTTCCGTAACATCTAAAGGATTTAAAGGATTAATGCCTTTATTAAAGAAAATATTTCCAAAGATGAGCGATAGATGGTTAATGTTGTTTGATATACTAATATCTCCTGTTTTAGGAGCATTATTTATATATTTTATAATGCAACCCAACAATATGAAGGATGCAGTTTTAGAGGGTTTAACATGGAGTGGTACTTTTGTAGCTCTTGCTAAAAATAAGGAAGATTGAAAATGGAAAAAATAGATATTATTAATTTAATATTGTTGTTAGCTGTCATTATCGGCTCTTGTGTATTCTTGTTTACCAAAAATACAAAAAGGGGATTTTTAGTAAAAAAGGTATTACTTATCAGCATAATATGCTCTATAATGTTGCTTTTGTCTTATTATATATATTTAGAGAGAACAATACAATTAGCTGAATATCCCATAGATAGAGAACAAATAGAATTGAATAAGGAAATCAATAAAGAATATGATGTTAAAAAACTTAGGGATAGTTTGGTGGCTTTTAAGACTGAGTTAGAAAATTTAAATAAAAAAATATCAGAATACTCCAGATTAATTGATGTAAAAGAGAAACAAAGTGTTATAAGAAACAGAATAAATACATTAGATAAACAAATAGATATAATAGATTCCTATAATGAAATACTCCCTAATATGGATTATACATCAAAAAGAAAAGGTTATAAGTTTAATGAAACTAGTTCTATAATATTGTATCCTCCTAAGGACTTCAATGCTAAATACATTGATTTCGCTTTACGTTTTGTGAACGATAATATGGTTGAAAATATTGCTTGCCTGTATGTTGAAATATATCAAAAGAAAGAAGATTCAGTATTCCTATTATGGGATGAATATTATAAACCTCGTGAGGGTTACAATATTTTGAGGATTAAAAATCTTTTGAAGCAGAGTGATGCAGAAATGAGACTTGGATTCTTTTGGAAAAATGAATTTGGCAAATGCGATTATCCAAGATATGAAAGTATAAAATTTTCTTTAAATTAAACTCCTTTTTGTAAGCACTCAAATTAGGGCTCAAATTCGAAAGAGGTATCTTCGCTGCTGATGTTTATAACATTTAATTATGTACAGCAGTGAAGATTTGGAACTTTTTCGATAAATCATGAGCAAAGCAAACATGCTTTTAAATTGTCGAGCGAAGAATTTTCGTGCCAACGAGTGCAGAGCCAAACTTGTTTGAGCTATGCCGAGTGCAGCCGAAAATCACTTGCGTGTAAAATGTATGAAATAGTTAATAAATATGTGAAATCTTTGACATTTCAATATATAAGCACTTGCAAAAGTGCCTATACAAAGGGGTATACTCTAAATTGAGTACTAACAAGATTATGAAGAATATATCGAGAAATAATAATATACTGTATGAAGTGGTGCCGATACGATTGGTATTGATTGTGTTGCTCGTGTTCTAACATGCTTTTGCAATCTTTTCCGGCACATGGTCACCGAATACTGGATGCACGGAGATATAGTTCTTTAGAGTGAATGATAATTGTAGTTGTAATAAGAAGAGTCATCTATTGACTCTAAAAAATATAATATATGAACAATTTAACAGGAGATTTTATAGCGACAAACAAAACACTGGTTATATCGGTTTTGCTAACTTCAATAATTCTATTGATAAGAGATGTGGGCGGAGTTGACATTAATCAGTATTTGTTGTTTGCTTTAATGAGTATTATTTTCGTTTCATTAAAAAAGAGCGAAACGATTTTGTATTTGGCTTAATCTATGTATGATAATTAGTGGATTATTTTAATGGCGTCGTTATTAAGTAGTTTGTCATGGAAATTTGCAGAACGAATAGCATCACAAGCTGTGTCGTTTGTAGTATCTATTGTTTTAGCAAGAATTCTTGCTCCATCAGATTATGGGGCTATTGCGATGGTTATGATATTCGTAACATTAGCAAATGTTATTGTGGAAGGTGGCTTTTCGAGTGCCTTGATACAGAAAAAAAATGCAGACAAGTTGGATTTTAGTACAGTCTTCTACTTTAGTCTTGTTTTCTCAATAGTGCTTTATGCGATCTTATATATTGCCGCTCCAAGCATTTCGCGGTTCTATGGTGATGGCTACGAAGTCCTTACTCCTGTGTTGCGTGTTATAGGTATTCAAGTCGTAATTTATGCTGTAAACTCGGTACAGCAAGCGTATGTATCAAAGAAAATGATGTTCCAGAAATTTTTCTGGTCAACGTTAGTTGGAACAATCGTATCTGCAATACTAGGACTTGTCATGGCATATACTGGTTGTGGTATTTGGGCACTTGTTGGACAACAACTTTCTATGGCTGTTACTAATGTTTTAGTATTATATATTGTGACTAAAAAACTACCAGGGTTGATGTTTTCTTTTGAACGTCTGAAAAGTTTATTCGATTATGGTGCTAAGATTTTAGGAGCTTCATTACTTGTTAGCCTTTTCTTAGATTTGCGTTCTTTGATTATTGGAAAATTGTATTCCGCTAAGGATCTTGCTTTTTTTGATCGTGGAAGGCAGTTTCCAAATCTGATAGTAGTTAACGTTAATTCTTCTGTTGGTGCTGTGCTGTTCCCTAAAATGTCAGAAGAGCAAGATGATACAAAAAGAATTAAGGAGACATGTAGAATGTCCATACGTTTTAGCTCATTTGTCATGATGCCTCTGATGATGGGTCTAGCGGCTTGTGGTGAGCCTTTGATAAGGTTATTATTAACTGACAAGTGGATAGAGTGTGTTCCTTTTCTTCAACTATTTTGCATTATTTACATGTTCTATCCAATACATACAGCTAATATGCAGGCAATAAAGGCTTTGGGGCATAGTGGCACATTTCTAAAGTTGGAATTGCTCAAGAAAATTATAGAGATAATTTGTTTAGTTCTTGTTATGAAAATAAGTGTGATTGCAATTGCTGTAAATATGGCAGTTCTAACTACTTTATTTACTTTCATTAATGCGTTCCCAAATATTAAGTATTTAAATTATTCTTTTATTGAGCAAATAAAAGATATTGCTCCTCCTATAGCAATGTCCACAATTATGGCAGTGGCAGTGTATTATCTAGGACAAATGCTTTCGTTTCCTGATTATTTTGATTTATTAATTCAAATAGTTGTAGGGATAAGTATTTATGCAACACTTTCTATACTTACAAAAAATGCTGAAATGAAATTCATTATAAAATTACTATTTAAAAATAAACTTCATGGATAAAATAGGTATTTTGACCTGGCATTACTATCAGAATTTTGGTAGTGCCCTTCAGTGCTTTGCTCTTCAAACTGTACTTGAGAATTTAGGCAAGAGCGTAAAAGTAATTAACTATAGAAATCCCAAGTTCGGTTCTGTGAATATTTGCAAAGAAAATATATGTTATGTCTTTGCCCCAATTCTTGAACTAATTAGTGAAAGATACAAACTGGCAAACCTGATTTTCCGTAAGAAATACATTCATGAAACAGGATTAGTAAAATCTTCAGACGAGGTAAAAAAAATGTCTAGTGATTTTGATGTAGTAATATTTGGTAGTGATCAAATATGGGCTCCAAATCTTCTGAATCCTGTGTATTTAGGTGAATCTACAAATAAGAATGTAAGAAAAATTTCTTATGCGGCAAGTATTGGTTTAAATGACATTCCTGAACACCTTATTCAAAAATACAAAAAACTTTTACAAGATTTTTACAGTATTAGTATTCGAGAAGAAGAAGGAAAGAATTTACTTAAAACTAAATGTGGAATAGATTCAACTGTTGTTCTTGACCCAACACTTTTGCTAACAGCTAAAACCTATGCAAAAATACAGAGACCAGTTAAAGGCATAAAGAAAAAATATCTATTTTGCTATTTCCTTAATAAAGAACATCAATATAAAGAGATTGTTCAAAAATATGCTTTTGAACATAACCTTCAGATTGTAGGTGTTTCTGATAAGGTTGAAGATGGCAAGTGGATGATACGGTTGACAGGTCTTGGCGCAGACCATTTCTTATGGCTTGTTAATAACGCAGAAACCATTATGACTGATTCTTATCACGGTTCGATTTTTTCTTTACTATTCCATAAAAATCTATGGATTTTTCAGCGATTTGCAGAAAACAATCCTATATGCCAAAATTCACGTATCCGCCAATTGCAGAATTATTTCAATTTACAACATCGAGTCATTTCTGCTACATCGCAATTAGATGAAGCATCGTCAATTGATTACAATGATTTTGAATTTAAGTTGAATTTGCTTCGTACATCATCACTGGAATTTCTTAAAAATGCACTTATCTAATCATGTTGTCATTTAATATTGAAAAGAAGAATTGTAGTGGATGCTCTGCTTGTTATTCTGTATGTCCTAAGCAGTGTATTACAATGGTTAGAGATGAGGAAGGTTTTGTATATCCAGAACTAACGTCTCCTAATACTTGCATTGATTGTAAACTATGTGAAAAGGTTTGTCCTATTAATAAATCTTTCTCGGTTGAAACTGAACAAAAGGCATTTGCAGCAGTCTCTCATAATTATTCCATATGGCATCGTAGTGCATCAGGTGGCGCTTTTTCTGAAATATGTAGAGCATGGGGTGACGAGAATACTTTAGTAGTTGGTGCTGCTTGGCGAGGTTTTTATGTTCACCATGTTGGTATTGTCGGTATTGATAATATTAAACCACTTTGTAATTCGAAATATGTATCAAGTCATATTGAGGATACTTTTCGTGAAATACGAGATTATCTTAAAAAAGGGAAAGTGATTTTTTGCGGAACTCCTTGCCAAGTAAGCGGTTTAAGATCTTTTTTACGTAAGGATTATGTAAACTTGCTTACTATCGATCTTATATGTCACGGAGTCGGAAGTCCTACAGTTTTTGAAGCTTGTACAAAAGTAATCAGTAGGCAGTCAGGTAAAGCACTAAAAGCATATTCATTTCGGGCTAAAAGAAAGGTTCATGAATCTGATTATCTTGCATTACTTAAATTCTCACATGGGACAAAGTATGTTTTTCAAGATCCTTATATCCAGCTCTTTCTAAAACAAACCTGTCTTCGTCCATCATGTGGTGAAAATTGTAGATACCGTGGTAGAAACAAACGCACTGGAGATTTTACAATAGCCGATTTTAAAGGCTTGACATCTGTTTTCCCCGATCTTCTTGGAACAAAGAAAAATTACTCAACTATTGTTGTCAATAGTGAGAAAGCTCTTTCTGTTATTTCTCAATTGGAAAAACAGATGGAGATGCGTCCTGTTGCAATTGACGACATCGTCAAGTTTAATCCTCTTTTTGATAGGAACACGTGGTTCTCAAAAGACCGTGATAAGTTCTTTGCCGAATTTAAGGGGGATAGTATTGGTACCATAGAGAAATATACAAAACCGTATAAAACCTTTACAACGTCCTTTAAGGGCAAAATCTTTAATATTTTGCCCGTATGGATAAGGAGAGTGTATATGAATATAAAAAATAGAAATATAAATTAGTAGATAATATGAAAACTATTATGCTTGTATTTGGGACTCGTCCTGAAGCTATTAAAATGTGTCCTCTCGTTAAGGAAATACAAAAGCATACAGAGGATTTTAAAACTGTAGTATGCGTTACTGGTCAGCATCGTGAAATGCTCGACCAAGTGTTAACTATCTTTGGTGTAAAGCCAGACTTTGACCTCAATATCATGAAGCAGGGACAAGATCTTACTGATGTTACTGCACGTGTCCTTACTGGTCTTCGTGATGTATTCAAAGAGTGTCGTCCAGATATTGTTCTTGTTCATGGCGACACTACAACTTCCACAGCTGGAGCTCTTGCTGCATTCTATGCACAGATTCCTGTTGGACATGTGGAAGCTGGTCTTCGTACACATAATATATATAGCCCATGGCCAGAAGAGATGAACCGTCAGATTACTGGTCGCATTGCGACTTATAATTTCTCTCCGACTCCTCTTTCAGAGAAGAATCTTATGGAAGAGAAGGCTCATGGTAATATCTATGTGACAGGTAACACTGTGATTGATGCACTTCACATGGTTGTAGATAAGCTTAAAAACGATACAGCTCTGGCAAAAGAGCAGGAAGAGATTCTTGCAAAGGCAGGTTATGATGTCAATAGACTGAATGATGGCAAAAAACTTGTTCTTATTACAGGACATCGTCGTGAGAACTTTGGTGATGGTTTCATTCGTATGGTTACAGCAATGAAGGACCTCTCAGAGAAATATCCAGAAGTTGATTTTGTATATCCAATGCACCTCAATCCTAATGTCCGTAAGCCTATCCATGAGGTATTTGGTGAAGACTTAACTCGTCCTAACTTCTTCTTTATTGAACCATTGCAGTATCTCGAGTTTGTATATTTGATGGAGAAATCAACAATTGTTCTCACAGACTCAGGTGGTATTCAAGAGGAGGCTCCAGGACTTGGTAAGCCTGTACTTGTAATGCGTGATACTACAGAACGACCTGAGGCTTTGTCAAGTGGCACAGTTCACCTCGTTGGCACAGACTACAATAAGATCATGAATGAGGTAAGCACTTTGCTTGACGACACAACCGCTTATGAGAAAATGAGTAAGGCGGTTAATCCTTATGGTGATGGTTTGGCATGTGCTAGAATTGTTGAGGTGTTGAAAAAATAAATATCTATAAATGAGAGCGTATATATTTGCCTTCAGATTTTATAATTATGAAAAAGAACGTCCGAATCTTGGAGGCACACAGACATATATTACAGAACTATCAGAAGTTTTGCATTCACAAGGTTATGAAGTTCATATTCTTGATGAAAAGAAAGGATACAATGATAATCCAAGATTAGGAACGTTCAATCATTTCTCTGTAGAGGATTTTTTTTATGGTCATAATTTGAATAAATCTTTTCATTCTTACTACAAATCACACTCTAACGATGACTCTTTGTTTATCATAGGTGACGATGAGCAAGATATATATCCAAAAGGAATTAAAAACTTAATTTCTATACAGCATGGTATAGGATGGGATTCTGTACGAAATGGTGGTAAAAAATCAATGCCATTTATTTTTCCTATTTATAAGATAGGACGATGTATATCTAAATTGAGAAAGTATATAGGAGGCTCAAATTATGTGTGTGTGGATTATAACTATTTTAATTGGCTTCGGACTCTATATGATGTTCCAAAGAATAGATATCTTAGTGTAATTCCCAATTTTTCATCAGGAAAATTATCATTTTCTGAAGTTGAATCTAAGTTGAACTCCATAACAGATTTAAAGAGTATAAATATTGTTTTTGCTAGACGCTTACAATGGTATCGTGGACCAATAATGTGGGCAAATGTAGTAAAAAAGCTGTCTGTTGAATATCCTACATTGAAATTTACAATTGCAGGAGAAGGTGCGTGTGAAGAAACTGTGCATAATATATTAAAAGGAGTTCCAAATGTCACTTTTGCAAAATTTAATGCAGAAGATAGTATCTCATTTCATGCACCTTTTCATATAGCAGTTGTTCCTACAATTTTTTCAGAAGGTACTTCTTTATCTGCATGCGAAGCAATGGCTTCAGGGTGTTTCCCAATAGTGTCGCATGTTGGAGGGCTTACAAATATTGTTTTGGACAAGTTTAATGGAAGGTCTTTTTATCCATCAGAAGATGAATTATATAAAACAATCCATGATGTATTAGAGATGGATCTAATTGAATTCAAGAATATTGCAATTAGAGCATATGAATCAGCTATTACAACTTTTTCGCGAGAAACTTGGGCAGAAAAGTGGATTGCTGTAATTAATCAAGTAATGTCTCCTAAATGATAAATACGATTAGAAATTTAAAGAATAAGCCTTTGGTGCTTGTGTTCTTGTTGTACATAATAACATCTTATGTATGTCAAGAAGCTCTTTTGCCATCAAAAGTAAACTCATTATTCTTATCGGCTTTTGTTGGATTAGCATTTTATTATAGGATACTAAAGAGAAATCATGTAGATAAACACTTCTGTATTTGGTATTTGATGTTATTATTCTACTCTTTATGTTCTGCTTTATTAATGAGTAATAATGTATTCCATACATTATATCAAATGCTAGTGGTTCTTGTGTTAACATTCTGTTTTAGTATTGTAATAACTAACAGAAAAACGTTACAATTAACAATTGTTACTTATGTCATTTCGGCTGTACTTATGGGAATACTAATAATGTATTATAACCCTATGTATCTTATTGTGAATGTTTCAGGTTTAGGTGGAATGCGATTGGGACAAGAAGAAACAGGTAATGCTAACATCTTTACAGCACTTATGATGTTTTCTGGTGTATTTGCTTCCTGGCTAGTACTATTTAACAAAAATGTCATTTTGAGAGTATGTTCAGCCTTTTCTCTAGGTTTGATATTGTATTTAATGGCTTTATCTGGTGGTAGAAAAACAATAATTGCTGTAGTTGCTTGCACGATGTTTTTTTTGTGGAAGAAAGGAGGGTATAGCGTAAAGAAGAAAGTTCTTTCGCTAACTATTATATGTATAGTATTGTATAGCATTATATATATGATGACAAATATCCCTTGGCTATACGATGTCGTAGGATATCGCTTTGATGGCTTTTTATCATTTGTTGGTGGTACAGGAGAAAGTAATGTTACTAGTGATGACCTTAGGAAGAAAATGATAGAGATGGGATTTCAAGGATGGACAGAGAAACCCATTTTTGGGCATGGATTGGATTCTTTCAAATTCTTTAATAAGGAAATGACTGGCCATATGTTTTATTCTCATAACAATTATGTTGAGATGCTATATGACTTCGGAATAATTGGTTTTTTGTTTTATTATGTTTTTATTTATAAGCTATATATAAGATTAAAAAAACTTCCTAAGGAGTTTGAAACATATTCAATTTTAGGAATCGGAATTCTATTAGAATTATTGTTTTTTGATATTGGTGGAGTAGCTTACTATATAAATGGTAATATGATAATGCTTTGCATAGCTTCTTTAATTGCATATTCGCCAAGGTTGATAAATGAAAAAGAAAAATGAAATTATCAGTTGCAGTAATCACTTGGAATAGATCCAAACAATTGGCAGAAGCACTTGAAAGTTGCTTCTCGTGCAAACTTCCTCAAGATACAGAGTTTGTCATTATAGATAATGCCTCTACTGATGATACGGAACAGGTGGTCAAGTCCTTGTTTCAGAACAACAAATATCATTTTTTCTATGAGAAAATGAGTAAAAATCTTGGAGTTGGAAGAGGACGAAATTATGCCTATCTAAAGAGTCATGGAGAGTATGTTTATTTTTTGGATGATGATGCTTATATTGACAAGCAAAATCCTTCGTTTTTTTTACAAGCCATAGCGTATCTTGATGAAAATCCTTTAATTGCAACCCTTACATCTCAGATTTATGATCTGATGTGGAAAGCAAATAGAGTCTCCGAATCAGGTCCCAAATTTAAAGAAGGCTTAAAAGTACATTTCATGTTTTGTGGTGGATCACATTTTCTTAGAAAGTCTTTTTGGGCGAATGAAGAGCCATATTTCCCAAATAAGTATGGCTACGAAGAAATTATGCCATCGTTGAGAGTTGCAGATGCAGGATGCTTGAATGTGTTTGCAACAGATTTATTGGTAATTCATAATCCACAAGTAAATAAATGGAATTTTGATGACGAAAAGAATGCTATGATTGTTATAAATGAATTGGTTTGCCAAAAAGTAATGAAGACAAAATTATACCCACGAATCTTTTCTCCTATTCTGACTCTGTCGTATTGGGTTAGGGCAAAGAAATACCTAACCAAGGAGAGAAAGAAAAAAGCTGACGAATTAATTGATCTGATGGAAAATCAGTACGAATACGGTAAAAGAATTAAAATTCTAACTGTTTTCAAATTATGGCATAAATTCGGATTAAGTATTTTCTAAAGATGAAGATAGTTTTTTTAACTAACAGTATCGGTTTCGGTGGTGCGGAAAAGATGATGGCATTTGTTGCTAACAGTTTGTGTAAACGTAATCATAATGTCCGAATCATTAACTTTAATTCTGTAGCGGAAGAGATAAATTCTTCACTTCAAGTTTTTGACAGTAGGGTTCGTGTATTATCATATTCTGGCGTTAAAAATGGGCAAATAGCAAGATTGAAGAAATTGGCTTTTGCTTTTAAAAACATATCAAAGGATAATGCAGAAGTAATCATTGGTTTTACTGCTTTTCCAAATTATGTCGGTAGAATAGTGGGCAGTTTGAAAGGCATTCCTTCTATTATGTCTGAACGTGGTAATCCGTATGTTACAATCGATAAGAATAACCTTCATTCTCGTTTGGAATTAGCCATCATAAATAAATCTATAGGTGGTGTCTTTCAGATTGCAGGTGCTAAGGCTTTTTATGGTGAAAAACTTCAAGAAAGATCTATAATTATTCCAAATCCTATTTTCATTAAGCAACCTATCAATTTTGTGCCGTATGAGAATAGAGAAAAAACCATTGTGAGTGTTGGGCGTTTGGATAACTATCAGAAGCGATATGACATAATGATTAAAGCGTTTTCGCTTTTTGTGAAAAAACACTCGGATTGGAGATTAAAACTTTATGGCGATGGCTCTGATGTAGAGAAAATAAAAGGTTGGATAACCGAGGAAGGAATTGATGAAAAAGTATCTTTGATGGGAGTAACAAAAAATCCGATGCGAGATATTAGTACCGATGGTATGTTTTTAATTACATCAGATTTTGAGGGAATTTCAAATTCACTTTTAGAGGCAATGGCTATTGGAATGCCATGTGTGTCTACAGATAGTACTCCTGGTGGAGCACGTATGCTTATACAAGATGGAATTAATGGATTATTAGCACCAATAGGAGATCCTAAAAGTATTGCTAGTGCGATGTGTAAATTCGTTGAAAATCCAGGGTTAGCGAAGTCTTGTGGAAATAATGCTCGAGATGTTATAAATAGGTTTGATGCTGATAAATTGATTAATTGTTGGGAAGATTATATACAGAAGATAGTAAGTTTATACTAATTATTATATACATCTTCACATTCCCTTACATCCGGCAATCCTTGCATTATCAAGCATAGGGATTGGGCAACGGAGGGGTATGTGAATAACACAGTAGAATAATGAATAAACATAAAATAATCTTTATTGGACCTGCTGGTGGAGGAAAAGTTCCACAAAATGGCGCATCAGCTAAGAACTATCATTTGATGAATTACTTTCATAAGAAAAACATCAATGTGGTTTCGGTTGATACTGAAAATTGGAGAAAAAATCCTTTCGTTCTTGTTAAATTGGTATTTCTCATATTGTTAAATCCAAATGCAAAATATATAATAGCTACAAATAATATGAGTAGTTACAGAGTTTTGCAGATAATGTCGCTATTTCCAAGGAAACGTTCTGTTATTTATTGGATTATCGGAGGTAGTATTGCAGAATGGATAAAAGAAGGGAAAGTAAATGTAAAACCTTTTAAGATAGTAGATGTTTTCTTGGCTGAAGGTAAAAAAATGCAGGAAACCTTTTCGGAGGTCGGATTTAAGAACACTATTTATGTTCCGAATTTTAAATGTATTGATTATTTGCCAGAAAATAAGCCCAAAACAGACAACAAAATGCGCTTTGTGTTTCTTTCCCGTATAATTCCAGAGAAGGGATGCAACACAATTATAGAAGCTGTAAAATTACTCAACAAGAAATACGCTGATAATTTTATAGTAGATTTTTATGGCCCGTTTGAGGCAGAATATGAATCTCAATTCAAGAATAAAATATCTAATATAAACAACATTTCATATAAAGGTTTCTTGGATTTACGTAATCAAAGAAACTATGACATACTGTCAAAATATGATGCCATGCTGTTCCCCACATATTGGCATGGAGAGGGTTTTCCTGGTATAATCATAGATGCATTTGTTTCAGGGTTGCCCGTAATTGCAACAGACTGGAGTCTTAATGCAGATATTATTGAAGATGGTAAGACAGGAGTTATATTGAAAGAAAATACAGTAGAAGCTCTTGCTGAAGCTATGGATACGATGATAAATAATCCAAAGTCTGTTGAACTAATGAGTAAAACATGTCAGAATTCAGCCATGAACTTTGATATTAAAAATGTCGTATCTGATAAACTGTTAGAAAAAATAGGTATATGTTAGTATTCACTGGAGATATAAATCTAACAGACTGGTATTTCAATGCTGGTTTTGGTATTGGTACCAGAATAGCCAATGGTTTTGACCCTTTCCGTAAACTTGAAAGAAATGCCAATGATCTTTGGGTTGGCAATTTCGAAGGAGTGGCATCAAATGTGACAGAAAATGTAGGCTTTGCGGGAAAGGTGTTCAGGGTACAGCCAAAAGTTTTGCAAAGGCTTAATCACTTTGATGTGTATGGTCTTGCAAACAATCATGCAATGCAGCATGGCAAAGAAGCGTACCAACAGACATTTGATGCTATATGCGGATATGGCTCAAAATGTTTTGGAGCAAATAAACAGAAGTCTGTTGTAATGAACCATCAAGGAAAAACAGTATCGTTTACTGGTATGTGTCTTCGCATTGATGATTTTACAGATGAGCCTTCATATTGGTATAATCCAGAATATAAGGAAATAGAAAAAGAACTGAAGTCATTACCAGTGGACGCATTCAAAGTGCTCTACATTCATTGGGGTAATGAATACATAAATCGTCCATCGTCTGCACAAAAGAAGTTTGCCCATTGGTTGATTGACATCGGTTTTGACCTTATAATAGGTATGCATCCTCATGTGCTTCAAGGATATGAGGAATATAATGGTAAATACATATTCTACTCACTTGGAAACTTTGTTTTTGAGATGGCTTGGGAACCTACAAAAATAGGTGCTATAGTAAAGTTTGACCTTGACACAAAACAACCAAGCGTAGAATATATACATATCGATAATGACTGTACTCCTGTTGTAGTAGAAGAATCAAAGATACCTGCAGAATGGCGATTTGGCTACCTGAATGGAGTTCTTAAGAAAGAAGATAACTCAGAACAGTATCATGCGGAAATAAGTAGGAACTATGCTGCTTATAGAAAAGCCAATCACAGATATATTATCAATAATATGATTAAGCATCCAACATTGGGAAAAAGTCTACTGAAAGATTATATAAAAAGAAGATTTTGAAATAAGAATAAAAAAAATAAAATATGGCATTTCATCCAACATTAAGCAAATCAGGCAGAATTATGTTCTGGCCTTTGATTAAGGTTACAGAGTTTATGGGTAATCATTTTCCTGAGACTTTGTTGAAAATACGTTATCGCTATGTGTTTAAGAAACCTCTTAACCTTAATAACCCCCAGACATTGAATGAGAAAATACTGTGGGCGAAGCTTTATTCTGATACAACAAGATGGACAGAATTGGCTGACAAGCGAATGGTGCGTGACTATGTGGAGAAAATAGGTCTTGGCGACACATTGGTGAAGCTCTATGCCACTTGGTACAAGAAAGAGGAAGTAAACTTTGATGTGCTACCTGATACTTTTATCATCAAGGCTAACAATGGTGACGGCAAGGGAACAAACAAGATTATACGCAAATCGGAGCTCACTCCAGAGAAGAAGGCTGAGTATATAGAAATGATCGGGGAATGGCTGAGTCGCAAGAATATCGGTGCGCTTCATGCTGAACCTCATTATAAAAATATGAAGCCTTGTGTGATTGCAGAAGAAGTGTTGCCATTAGAAAAAGGTGCTACATCGTTGACTGACTATAAGATGTGGTGCTTTAATGGTAAGTGCTACTACACATGGATATGCAATGATCGTAGTGCAGGAGGCAACAGTGCCCATGTGATGACATACGACATGGACTGGAACGCACACCCAGAATTCTCGGTATTTAATTCAGACTATCTGAGAGGAGACATTATTCCTAAGCCTAAGAACTTCGATAAAATGGTGGAGATAGCAGAAAAGCTGTCAAAGGGTTTCCCCGAACTTCGTGTTGACCTATACAACATAGACGGAAAAATATACTTTGGCGAATTGACCTTCACCTCGCAGGGTGGCTTCATGGACTTCTATACTCCTGAATTCAACAAAATGCTTGGTGAGAAGTTCAGCATAAAGGACTTCCCTTTGAAGAAGAAGCAAATAAAGGGATAAGGAATTGTATTATGCAAGATTATGGATTAGTATCTATCATCACTCCCACTTGGGCGTGTGCAGACTTCATTGCTGAAACAATCAAGAGTATTCAATGCCAGACTTACCCGAACTGGGAACTTCTTATTCAAGACGATTGCTCTAAGGACAATACGTTGGAAGTTGTAAAGCCGTTTATGGAGGCTGACAAGCGTATAAAGTATGAATGTAATCCTGAGAACTCTGGTGCTGCCATAACCCGCAACAATGCTTTGCGTAGGGCAAAGGGAAGGTGGATTGCCTTTCTTGATTCGGATGACTTGTGGTTGCCTGAGAAATTGGAGCATCAACTGGAGTTTATGGTGGAGAATGGTTATGCTTTCTCTTATCATGAATATACGGAGATGAGTGAGGACGGCAAGGACTTGGGCGTGTATGTGTCGGGCATCAAGAAAGTGAGCAAGTTGGCTATGTTTATGTGCTGCTGGCCAGGATGTCTGGCTGTGATGTATGACAGAGAGCGTATAGGACTGGTGCAGATTAAGGATGTAAGAAAGAATAACGATACAGCTCTGTGGCTGAAAGTTGTCAGAAGAGCTCCTTGCTATTTGTTGAAGGAGAACTTGGCAAAGTATCGTCGCCGTCAGGTGAGCATTACCCCTAAGCCATTATGGAAACGTATTTGGGCACATTATCCTTTGTTTCATGTGGCAGAAGAGATGAATCCTGTGATGGCAACATTTTGGACATTGGTGAATGTCGTTGGTAATGGCTGGAAGAAGATGTGGTATGTAAAGAGACAATGAATAGGACCACAATGGATAAGTCTGCTGAAACATTATTGCGCTTGTTGGATATTGCCATAAATGGACGAGCGTGTGATATGATAAATAATGTGGATTGGCAGAGTGTAATGAATCTTTCACAAATGCAAGGTGTGCGCGGGCTGGCATATGAGGCTTTGGAAATATTGAGGCAAAATGATGCGACTTGCTATTCTTTTCCTGATCGCATGACATTGATGCAATGGTACGCGCAGACGGTATTTGTGGAGAAAAGGAATGCGCAATATACAGATTGGGTAAAGAAAGTTGTGGAACTCTGGAAGGAACATGATATTAAAACTATCGTTTTCAAAGGATTGGCTCATGGTAGATATTATCCAAAGCCAGCACATAGGGAGTTTGGAGACTTTGACTGCTATTTGATGGATGCACATGGAAACTGTGCTTATAGGCAGGGAAATGAGATAGCTCGTGATAAAGGTATGATGGTGGAGGATGGATGGTATAAACATTCGCATATTGGTTATAGGAATCTGACAGTCGAGAACCACCGATACTTTACTTCAGCCCGTCGTGGTGGTACGGATTTGGCTCTGCATAAATACATGGTTGAGGCTGTAAAGAATTGCAGTCAACTTGAAAGATTGGAAGGAACTGACATTTATGTGTTGCCCGTTGAGGCCGAGGGGTTGTTTATGCTCTATCATTCATTGACGCATTTTCTGGTAGAAGGTATTAATCTGCGGCATTTTGTGGATTGGGCTTGTTGGATTAAAGCTAATCAAGATAAGGTGGAGTGGATGGGCTTTTATTCGCTATGCAAAAGATTCAGATTGGATGGATTTGTAGATGTGCTTAATTCTATTGCCGTAAATTATCTTGGTGTGGAATTGCATGACAAAACTATTTTTACTGATAGCGAGTTTGCCGAAAGGGCTATAGATAGTGCTTTGTATGATGATTCTTTTATTTACAATCGTGGCAAAGGACAATGGTATCAGCGTCTGCATGTTATCGGCAATGCATTCAGACATTCATGGAAATACAAAGATGTGGCACACTATAATATGATAGGTTATGTGTGGCAGTTTGTGTATGGTTTCTTAAGAAGAAAAGAATAGCGGTAAGCACTCAAATTAGGGCTTATATTAGGAAGAAGTATCTTCGATTCTGAATTTACACATTGGCTTATGTATGGCAGTGAAGATTTGGAAAGGTTCTATTTCCAGTGATAGACGGAGGCAATGCCTTAGCTCTCAAGTAACAAAGTTCTTTATAATTTATTCTACAAATGGCACACAGATACTCATTTAGGATGTGGTTAAGAGACGCAGGTCGGCCGAACGTAAGGTGGATGGCTTGAATGCGAAATTGGACTATGTGGAATAGTTTACATAGTTTCAGATGCTGTAGATTATATTATCTGCGAAACAGCATATAGAGGGAATATGTTGACATAACGAACGGTATCTTTACCTTCTTTATGAGTATAACAAAACTCTCTGAAATTCTCTAATGAGCAACGGATGGCCTCGGTGATATGCTTCTCAGTATAAAAGCCCACAGACTTTTCATTCCACCTTGGTTTCCTGCTTTGACTTCAATGGGAAGAATATTAAGATGCGATGGCAGAAGATAGTCGATTTCTGCTAATTTGTTAATTGCTGTATTTCAGTCGCAAAGATAACAAAATGAAATTATCCAAACAAATAAATCATCAAAAATCGAAATTATCCAAACAAATAAATCTGCGATAAACGAAATTATCCAAACAAATAATTTTAACAAATAGATATTTATAATCATATTATGACAATGAAATTGCGTAATGTGCCTTTCTCTCCGCCGGATATGACGGAGGCAGAGGCGGCAGAAGTGCGTGATGCCATTTTGTCTGGCTGGATAACAACCGGACCGCGCACAAAGAAGTTGGAAAAGGAAGTGGCCGAATTTTTGGGTGTGAACAAGGCTGTATGCCTGAACTCGCAGACGGCTTGTGCCGAAATGGCTCTGAGGCTGTTGGGCGTAGGCGAAGGTGATGAGGTGATAGTGCCTGCTTATACCTATACGGCAAGTGCTTCGGTGGTAGAACATGTTGGGGCTACGCTCGTCTTCGTTGATGTGCAGAAGGATTGCCTCGAGATGGATTATGACGCTGTGGAGAAGGCCGTGACTCCTAATACCAAGGCTATTATCCCTGTAGATTTGGCCGGTATTCCCTGTGACTACGACCGTCTGTTCGAGATAGTGGAGCGCAAGAAGGACATCTTCACTCCTAAGACTGACTTGCAGAAGATGATTGGTCGTGTTGCCATCTGTTGCGATGCAGCTCATGCCTTTGGTGCTTCGCGCAAGGGAAAGATGGTGGGCTCGATAGCTGACTTCTCATCGTTCTCTTTCCATGCCGTAAAGAATCTGACTACTGCTGAGGGCGGTGCGCTGTCGTGGAATCTGCCGTTCGGCAATGAACTGGTGGTGAAAGATTTGGACAAGAATGAGGACAATACCTTCAGCGGTGTGCCAGAGATAGTGGGCGAGACCTGGAATGAGAACCTTTACCGCAAGGCGCAGCTGTTGAGTCTGCATGGTCAGAACAAGGATGCGCTGGCGAAGACCAAGCTCGGCGCCTGGGAGTATGATATCATTGGTACATGGTATAAGTGTAATATGACTGACGTGGTGGCTGCTATCGGACTGGTGCAGATGGATCGCTATGAGGGTATGCTGGCGCGTCGCCGCCAGATGATAGCTCGTTATGATGAGGCTTTTGCGGGACTTGATGTGGCTGTGCTGAAGCATTATACTGAGGACTATACATCGTCTGGCCATCTGTATCTGGTGCGTCTGCTCGGCAAGACGCGTGAGGAGGCAAACCTGGTGATAGAAAAAATGGCTGAGCGGGGCATTGCAACCAATGTACACTATAAGCCTCTGCCTATGATGACGGCCTATAAGAAGTTGGGGTTTGACATCAAGGATTTCCCCAATGCTTTCCATGCGTTTGAGAACGAGATTACGCTGCCGTTGAACACAAAGATGACAGACGAGGATCTGGAATATGTGATAGATAATTTCGTAGAGATAGTATCTGAATTGTAATTAATACAAAAGCCCGAAGATAGAGGTATAATATCTTGAACTTCGGGCTTATTTTATCCTATATATATGAAAAGACTATTTGACATCGTTGCTTCTGGGTGTGGCTTGATTGTATTGAGTCCGTTGTTTTTGATATTGGCGGTATGGATTAAACTGGATTCCAAAGGTCCGGTCTTTTATAGGCAAGTGCGCGTGGGAAGAGGTAATAAGGATTTCCGAATATATAAGTTTCGCTCCATGTGTATAGGAGCGGACAAGGGCTCGTTGGTGACCATTGGTGGTCGGGATCCTCGTGTGACACGTTCTGGTTATTTTATCCGTAAGTATAAATTTGATGAACTACCACAGCTAATAAACGTGTTTGTTGGAGACATGAGTTTGGTAGGTCCGCGTCCGGAAGTGCGCCACTATGTGAATTACTGGACCCCAGAACAAATGCACGTGTTGGATGTCCGTCCTGGCATTACTGATCCTGCAAGCATAAAGTTCCGTAACGAGAATGAATTGATGGAAAAGACTGAAAATCCAGAAGATTACTATATTCATGTAATCATGCAAGAGAAGATAAAGCTGTATTTGGAATATGTGAAGCATAGCTCGTTTTGGTATGATATTAAACTCATATTCCAGACATTTAAGGTTATTCTTACCGAACGGTGAGAATATTAATGGAAGCTGTAGCTTGAACCTAAGTTCTCTACGTTTGGTGTTATAATTGTTGTGATTAAGGATGTTATGGAAGAATTGGTAAAACGGGTAAGCGATTTTGTGGAAATGGAGCATCGTTCTGGCTCCATGCAATTGATAAGTGCTGAGTATGTGGCTCGTTGTATGCAGATAGCCAAAGAGGATGCGGCAGCTGCTCTCGAAGCATTAGAGAAATAATTGCGTTGTAGTGATGAGCGGTTGCAGATAATTCGTGCTACATATATAATAGGTGGACAGTATATTTGGCGGTGTCGATGGAACTTGTTACTTTTGCTGTGTTAAAGCAGAGATTATGGAGAATATGACAAAGCGTGAGGCCAATTGGCAGGAAAGTTACAAGGAACTATTGGCTTATGTCGAGGAACATGGGCAGTTTCCCAATAAGAAGAAGGCGGATAAGCGCGGCCTTCTGAACTGGTGGAAGTATAACAAGAAACAAATGAAGGCTGGCAAACTGGATGATGAGCACATGCAGCTTCTGATAGAATTGAGCGATAAGCGGCGGGTGCATCTGCTGTTTGCGGATGAGTCGGGTGACGACGAATAAGTCTTGCCGTATATGTGCCCAATAGAATGGTGCATAGAGCCGGATTTCCATAGTATGGGAGTCCGGCTCTATGCGTTTATGTGGGTCGCAATACGTTGGGAATTATCCGAATTTCCGCGCTTTTTCTTGGCTTTGCTGTAAGTGTTGCGATTTATACATGAAACAGCAGGTCAACTGCGGGTGACATCTTCGGCTAAATGCAACGACATTATCTTTCCGCGTCGTACAGCGTCGGTGACCTTCGGTTCTGAGTGGCTGCTGCTTGTGGGCGTCCGTAAGGCATAGTGGAACGTTCCCGCGGGAACTGTTTGAGGGAAAAGTCTCTTGCCATTTGTTCTCTATTTGCTACATCTATTAAAGGATGTGATAGACACAAAAAGCCGTTGTGGTTGTTGGCGGCTTCGCCTTGTTGGAGTTGTTGGTGACGCCTGACGGGAAACGAGTTTTCCTCTTTGTCGTCACCAATACCTCCAACGCTATGCTTCGCATGACGACAACAGCCGTCACGGTTCAAAAAGCGGCCGTCGGCCGTCCAAAAAGTCCGCCTTTGGCGGTAAAAAAAGCCTAATACCAAAATTTATTTTGCCAAATTACCGCCTGATACCAAAATCTTTTTTGTGGATTTATGC
>ULOX01035460.1_pt1 | contig 20258 bp, 15 predicted proteins | sample 1952911 | NCBI WGS metagenome assembly ULOX01 (sample SAMEA4835613, study PRJEB28245) | human gut metagenome | biome: gut microbiome; material: fecal sample | place: Denmark | collected 2008
GGGAGCCGATACTAAAAAAATAAGGACGAAAGATTCTATCAATTTAATAGAGTACATATATAAAAACTATGAAATAGTAAATCTAGAAGAATTGGTTAATAAGGAATTTGAAAAATGGAAAAAAGTAAATGCGAATAGGATTATTGTAAATAAAGGTGAAAAGCAAAGTGTAAAATTAGGTTTAGGAAATTTTAAATATAAATTATATCCAATAAAAAAAGAAGAAATTGATAATATAAGAATAAGTATAAATTCTTTAAAATATTTAGAAGCACCAGTAGAAGAAAACACTAAAATTGGAAAAGTCACACTACAAATTGGCGATAGTAATGTGGAAAGTATAGATATAATCACAAAAAATATAGTAAATAAAAAAAGTGCAAGATATTACTTTATAGAATTAATAGGAAATTTTAAGAATGTATATATGCAATTAATTGCATAAGTAAAAAAATAAAGACTTTGAAAAAAGTCTTTATTTTTTGGAGGCGACACCCGGATTCGAACCGGGGAATCAGAGTTTTGCAGACTCGTGCCTTACCACTTGGCTATGTCGCCGAATATTTAAGATATGATATAATTTATTCACTTTTAATTAAAATAGTACCAAATAACAATAAAAAAGTTAATAGTGAATAACTAAAAATCTGGAGCGGGAAACGGGGCTCAAACCCGCGACCTCTGCCTTGGCAAGGCAGCGCTCTATCAACTGAGCTATTCCCGCAAAAATTAAAGCATAACTATAATAGCAAATTTATATAAAAAAGTCAATAGAAAAAACTGGATTTAATTGCTAAAATCTTTTTTACATAATGTGTTGATAAATAACTTAAAATATTGTATAATTAGTATGTATTATTGGATATGGCGTTTAAAAGCATGCTTACTTTAGTAAAAATACTAAAGGGATTTTTATACATATAAAAAAGCTGTATAACTACGGGAATAAGCCAAAAGAACAAGAAAATGAAAAAATTATTATACACATAAAAAAATGTCATGAAAATGTAATATTTAATGCTAATAAAAAACAAAACTCTAAAAAATGGCTTCCGTAAAGGCTTAAAGAACGTTTTTTTACAAAAGAAAAATGCCTAAAAAAGAGGTATTGATTTAATTTAAAAAAAATTTATAATATATATAGTTAGTATTTTGTAAGAAGGAAGGTAAATTATGAAAAGGATTAAGATTTTATTAATGGCATTAATAGTAGCTTTGATTTCAATAGCGGTACTAAACCCAAATGCGATATATGCAGCAGAAGAAAAAAGGGACCTTACATATCAAAGAACAAGACCATATAGTGAAGATAATGGAGATAATAACATAGACAATGAAGAATATACCTTCGCTAGACATAAAGATGGTCAAGAATTTAAGTATTCAATAGTAAAGATATTTGATTATAATAAAAGAGAATTAGAAACTCCATATAAAAAATTCGAAGATAGCTTTTATTGTATAAGAGGAGGAAAGGGCTTTGGTAGTGTGGAATTTGGTGACAATAGTTCTGCAAACTCAACAAAATATACAGTAATAGAAAATATGAAATCTAATGCTAATGAGGTAATTGCCAAGTATAAAGAATTATATAATATTAACCTAGATAGAACAGAGAACATTACTTTTAATGAGAAAACATATAACAATGTTAACATATATAATGCAATGCTATGGATAGCAGATAATGCATATTTACCAGTAAATACAGATAAATACAATGCACAAGAATATAAAACAGAATTACTAACAAAAATAGGAATTGCAAAAGTAAACCAAGGTATGATAACAGATGATGATTTAGAAGTAATTCAACAGTTAGCTTTTTGGTATTTTGCAAATTATGATGAAAACGGAAAAAATGAATCAGTATCAACAACAAATCCAACACCAGTTAATTGGCTAGCTATAAATGAAAGTAATGATGTGTTTGGAACAAGAAGGGCAAACTATTTAAACAGAATATATCAATATTTTATAGAAGGAGCATTAAAAGAAGGCTCAGATTCAACTAGCACAATAAGAGAAACAACTAATAGTGATAGTGTAAATATAGAATTTGATAAAAATATAAAATTTGGAGTAGAAGATAAAAGTAGTACAGGAACAAAGCCAAATCCATATGAAAACTATTATCTAATAGGACCATTTAAAATTACAACAAATGATGCAAGATACAACGATTTTGAATTAGCATTAAAAGACGGGAAAGGAAATATTGTTAATCAATACTTCTATTTTGAACAAACAGAAGATACATTAAAAAGAATGCAAATTTTTGATGTTATAAATTCAACAGGAAATAAAGTTGAATTAGAAAAAGTTACATATAATAATGAATATTATATTAAATTATATAAATCAGCAATGGAATTTGTTGATATAGACTGCTCAAAATTTTCACTAAAAGTATCAAAAACAGGAAAATGGGCAACAGCAAATTTCTTGTATGCTACAGGAAATGACCAAGCGGTAATTGAAATAAAAAGAGATAAAGCAGAGGCAGAAGATGAAATATCAACAGAAGTACCAAAAAGATTTGATTTAGCACTACGTAAATTTATAACAGCAATTAAACGTGCAGAAAAAAATATAGAAGTTGCAGATAGAACACCAAGAGTAGATACAACAACTTTAATAAATGGTATTAAAGATGATAGAACAGGAGAGGTAGAGTATACAGCAACATACACTCATCCAAAAGACAAACAAAAAGTAGAAACAGGAGATATAGTTACATATAAAATAAGAGTGTATAATGAGGGACAGGTAGATGGAACAGCAACAGAAGTAACAGATTACTTGCCAGCAGGCCTAGAGTTAGTGGCTGGAAGCGCAATAAATACTAAATATGGATGGAAAACAGGAGAACAAATAACATTAAAAGATGGTTCAAAAGTGACACCAATAACATCTAACTATTTAAAAGATACAACTATAAAAGCATTTGATAAAGCAAAAACATCAGAAACAACAGAAGGAATTTGGCAAAAAGCAGAAAAAGGCGAAGGCGGATTATATTATGCAGATTTAGAAGTAGAATGTAAAGTTGTAGCAATAGCAAGTGGAACAGAACAAAATTTAAGAAATATAGCAGCAATAACAGCTGATAGTGGGGATGATGATGATTCTGTACCAGAAAAACCAAATTTAGATGATTACACTCCACCAACAGACAATAGCACATATCAAGAAGATGATGATGACTATGAGGATTTAGTTTTACCAGGAAAAACATTTGACTTAGCATTAAGAAAATATATAACAGAAGTTAATGGTACAAAACTAGAAGATACTAGAGTACCAGATATAGATATAACTAAACTAGCAAGTGGCGAAGCAACAACAGCAGACTATAAGCATAAAAAGTATCCAGTTGAAGTAAAAACAGAAGATATAGTAACATACAGATTTACAGTATATAATGAAGGCGATATAGAAGGTTATGTATATTCTATAACAGATTATTTACCTCAAGGGTTAGAATTTGATGCAAAATCAAATCCAGAGTTTATAGAAGCTAAAACTTCAGGTGAATACACAGCAGAAGAATTAGAAGGTAAAGAATATATATATAGTATAAATAAGGAAAAAAATACAATTACAATATCTAAGATTCCAGCACAAGGAGAAACAGGACTACAACCATATTTATTTGGCTTAAATCCATTTGACGGAGAAAAACTAGATAGTAAATCAATAGATATTAAATTCAAAGTTTCTGCAGAAACTTCAGTAAATGATATGGTTTTAACAAATATTGCAACAATGGACTATACATCAGCACCAAGACCACAAGAAGAAAAAATTAAAGATAGAGATTCTAAACCAGAAAACTTTACTGAGCCAACAGCAGAAGATTTATTAGAGCCATTACCAGGATATAAAGGAAACGAAGAAAATAAAAATGATTTAACAGATTCTAAATATCATTATAAAGGTCAAGAAGATGATGATGATTTTGAGAAAATAATTATAAAAGGAACACCTTTTGACTTATCACTTCGTAAATTTATAACAAAACTAAATGGAACAGAATTAAAAGATGAAAAAGATAGAACACCAAAAATAAATACAAGTAAGCTAAATACAATAGATTCGACAACAGGAAAGAAAATAACAACAGCAGAATATGTTCATCCTAAAGATGCTGTAACAGTAAGGAAAGGAGATATAGTTACATATAAAATAAGGGTATATAATGAAGGCGATAGAAATGGATATGCAACAGAAGTAACAGACTACTTGCCAGAAGGACTAGGTTTCTTACCTAACTATACAAATAACAGCATTTGGTCAATACCAAAAACAACAGATGAAGCAACAGGAAAAGAAGTATTGCCAGAGGGAATTGAAATAAAGAACTTAGTTGGAGAAAATGGTTTCTATAAAGACGAATCAGAAATAAACAAAGATAAAATAAAACTAGAGGACTTTAAAGATCCAATAACAGGTGAAGTGCCAACAGATTATAGCCAAATACAAATAGTAACAGGCGAAAGAGCAGCAATATCAACAAAAGCATTAAAAGAAAAATTAATTAAAGCATATAAATCACAAAAAGCTGATGAAGACTTATGGCAACAAAGTACAAATGATGAAAAAGATGGATTATTCTATCAAGAAGTTGAAATAACATGTATAGTTTTAAAAGAAAACACATATAAAGGAATACTAAAAAATGTTGCAGAAATAACAGAAGAATATGATGAAAATGGAAACAAAATAGAACAAAAAGGTGATGACAGAGATTCTGAGCCAAAAAATGTTTATGAAGATGATAAACATACACCAGGCAAAGAAGAAAATGGATATACACCAGGTGAACAAGATGACGACGATTTTGAACAATTACAATTAAAATATTTTGATTTAGCACTTCGTAAATTTATAACAAAAGTAGATGGAGAAGCACCAGAAGCATCAAGAGAACCAGTGCCAGATGTAAGTACATTAATAGATGGAACATATGATAGAAATGGCAAAAAAGAACATACAGCAACATATAATCATCCAAAAGATCCATTATGGGTAAAAAACGGAAGCAAAGTAGAATATACAATAAGAGTTTACAATGAAGGCTCAGAAGATGGATATGCATATGAAGTTTCAGATGATATACCTAATGGATTAGTATTTGAAGCAGATGATGCAACAAACAAAGCATATGGTTGGGTAATGTATAGAGAAATGACAGAAGGCGATGAAAACATTGCTAAAGAAGACATTATAGAATATAATGGTAAAAAATATGTTATAACAACAAAAGCAGAAGAAGCAACAATGATAAGAACAAGATACTTAGAAAAAACATTAATAAAAGCATTTGACCCAGAAACAAAAACATTAAGTTATGCAGACGTAAAAGTAGTATTTACAATAAAAGAACCAAAAGACTTTGATAAAGATAGTGTAATAATAAATCAAGCACAAATTACAGAAGATAGTGGGGATGACGAAGATTCAACACCAAACGAATGGCAAGATGAAGATGACGAAGATATAGAAAAAGTACGTATACCAATTTTTGATTTAAGCTTATTAAAATGGGTAACACAATCAGTAGTAACAGTAGATGGAAAAACAACTACAACAAATACTGGATTTAAACCAAATAAAGGCTTAACAGAAAGCACTGGAGAAGGAATAAGAAACAACAACGAACCAGAACCAATAGCAAAAGTAGAATTAGACAAGAAAAAATTAAATAAAACTGTTGTTAAATTTGTATACAAAATAAGAGTAACAAACGAAGGAGAAATTCCAGGATATGCAACAGAAGTAACAGATTATATTCCAGAAGGATTAGAATTCCATGTAGAGGATGGAAACAACAAACAATATGGATGGGTAAAATCTGGAGATGACAAAATAGTAACAAGAGCACTAGAAACTGTATTATTAAATCCAGGAGAATCAAAAGAACTAGAAATAACATTCAGATGGATAAATAGTGAAAAGAATCTAGGACAAAAAATAAATATAGCAGAAATATCAGAAGATGCAAACGACTACAATACAGATGACATAGACTCAACACCAAACAACAGAGAAAACCCATATAAAGAAGAACAAGAAGACGATGACGACTTTGCATTAGTAATTCTATCAATAAAAACAGGTGCAACACAATTTATGAGTTACTTTACATTAATAACAATAACACTTGCAATCGTAGGTGGAGGAATAATCTTAATAAAGAAATATGTATTAAAGTCATAAATGAAATAAGAAGAGATTAGAATTTAATTCTAATCTCTTCTTATTGTATAGGAAAAATCGACTTTTATCTTGACCTCATGTAAGATTTTTCCGTATACAACAAGGTTAGGCTACCTTAAAACGCCCGAACGAAGTGAGGGATGAATTCCAATTTGTATTATAATGGAAATTTTTTAAATTTATTTACAAATATAATTTTATTATGTTATAATCTGTTTTATAAGGAGAAGATAGAATGAATCAAATATTATCAACAGAAGATCCAAATAAAAAGAATACAAAACAAAAAATGAATTCACCAGAATTTAATAAAATAGTTAAAGTTTTTGCTATTGCAATTTTTATTTTTGGCGCAGCTTTGATAGGCGTTTATTCATATAAATTAATAAATAAAAGTAAGATAAATAAAATAGCAAAACCAGAAATAGTTTTAGACCAAGTGGAAGATGAAGCTACAATTTCTGCAAAGGCTGAAGGCGGAATAGAAAAAATCACATATTATTGGGATTTGAATGATAAGACTGAAAAATCATTAAACGGAACAAGTGAATACAGTGAGTCTATTGCAATACCAAAAGGAACAAATACTTTAACTGTAAAAGTAATTGATAGAAATGCTCAAGAGTTTGAAACAAGTAAAGAATATACAGGAACAAAAGACACAGAAAAGCCATTAATAGACTTGGACAAAACAGATGGAACAAATATAACAGTAACAGATGAAACAGAACTTGCATATGCAACATATAGATGGGAAGATGAACCAGAAGAAAATACTGTTAAAGTAGAAGCAGAACCAAAAGAAGGAGAAACTGTTGCTAAGGAAATTAATATAAAAATAACTGCCAAAAAAGGAACAAATACATTAATAATTACAGCGGTTGATGCTGCTGGCAATACAGAAATATCAAGAAAAACATATGTGGGAAAAACAGACCCAGAAATAGAAGTTTATAGAGAAGGAGATAAATTATATTTAAAAATTACTCATGAACTTGGATTTAAAAAAGTTGAGTTTTCAGTAAATGGACAAACTTTAGCATATGATCAAAACTTTAGTGGATATGATGCTACAAAGAAAGAGTTATTCTATTATTTCAATTTAAAAGAAGGAAAGAATGAAGTAGCAATAGTAGCAACAAGTAATGAAGATACACAAAAAACATATGTAGGGCAATGCCAGTACCCATAAAATACTAATGATAGGAGAAAAAGATGATTAAAGAAATACATATTATAGACTGTAATAATGATTTAATAATGACGTTAAGAGAACTATTTGAAGAGGAAAGAGCATTTAGATTTAGAAATATAAATCCAGATAAATTAGAGCTTTCTCTAAAAAGTATTCCAAGTCTTATAATAATTAATGAAGAATCAATTAATGAAGATGTATTAGAATTATGCGAAAAAATAAGAAAAAATGAGGATAATAGTATTACTCCTATAATAGTAATAACAGCCGATGATTCAAAAGAGCATAAAATAGATATTTTAGAAAGATCAGTAGAATATGTTATTTCAAAAAAAGAGATTAAAGATTATTTGTATTATATAATAAAAAATCTATCAAGATTATTAACTGTAAATAGAACCGTTAGTCCGCTTACGGGATTACCAGGGAATTTGCCAATACAAACAGAACTTAAAAAAAGACTATTAAAAAAAGAACCATTTGTTGTATTGTATATTGATTTAGATAACTTTAAAGCATACAATGACGTATATGGATTTTTAAAAGGCGATGAGATAATAAAATTAACTGCAAAAATAATAACAAAACACATACATGCATTAGAAAGTACAGATGCATTCGTTGGCCACATAGGTGGTGATGATTTTGTTGCAATAACAAATGATGATATAGACTATGAAGCAATATGTCAAGATATAATTGCAGAGTTTGACGTGGAAGTTTTAAAGCTTTTTAACGATACAGATATAGAAAGAAAATACATAGAAGTTCAAAACAGAAAAGGAGTAATGGAACAATTTCCACTAACATCTATTTCAATAGGAGTCGTGGTAGCAGATGCAAAGAGATTTTCAAATACTTTAGAAATAGGAGAAGTAGGAGCACAGGTTAAGCATCTATCAAAAACAACAATGGGAAGTTCTTATGCTATAGATAGAAGAGAAGAAAATGATTAATAAAAAGAATAACATTAAAAAACACTTCATATATATTTTATATGAGGTGTTTTTTATGGTAGTAATAAATAGAAAAAAGATAATATTTTGGGCGGGAATAATTGCGACATTTATGTTTTTGTATTCAATTACAGCATACAATGTAAATAATACAAAAAATAAAACAGTTGCAACAGTGGCTTTGCCAGTAAACAATAAAGTGATTGTAATAGATGCAGGACATGGTGTTCCGGATGAAGGCGCTCAAAGCAGTAACGGAACAACTGAAGCAGAGAGTAATTTAAAAATAGCGTTAAAAGTGCAAAATCTGCTAGAACAATCTGGCGCAACTGTAATACTTACACGCTCAGATGAAAATGCAATATATGATTTGGACAGTAATACATTAAAACAAAAAAAGATATCAGATATTCATAATAGAGTAAAAATAGGCAATGAATCAAGTGCAGATATATTTGTATCAATTCACTTGAACAAAATACCACAGCAACAATATTGGGGATGGCAAACATTTTATAAGCAAGAAAGCCCAGAAGGACAAAAACTAGCAACATGTATACAAAACAGTTTAAATCAAACAATACAAAAGCAGAATGATAGAGTACCACTTAAAATAGATAATGTATATATAATAAAGCATGTGGAAATACCAATAAGTATAGTAGAGTGTGGCTTCTTGTCAAATCCAGAAGAAGAACAACTGTTACTAACAGATGATTATCAAACAAAACTAGCTTGGGGAATATATACTGGAATAATGGATTATTTTTATAATATGTGATAAAATAGCCCTGATGAAAAATGTTCATCAGGATTTTTTTTAAAGGATGAAGATATGAAAGATTATATTAATGTTATTGGAGGGGGATTAGCTGGCTGTGAGGCCGCTTACCAGATTGCTAAAAGAGGTATTAAAGTAAAATTATATGAGATGAAACCTAGTGCTTTTTCTCCCGCTCATTCGAATAATAATTTAGCAGAGATTGTTTGCAGTAACTCTTTTAAATCAAATGCAATTACAAATGCATGTGGATTACTAAAACAAGAGTTAAGAGAACTTGACTCACTTCTTATAAAATGTGCTGATTTAACAGCTGTTCCCGCAGGACAAGCGTTAGCTGTAGATAGAGATGAGTTTTCTAAATTAGTAACTAAAAAAATAGAAGAAAATGAAAATATAGAAATTATAAGAGAAGAATTTATAGGCAATTTAGAAAAAGATGCTATAACTATTATCGCAACAGGGCCGCTTACATCAGATAAAATGGCAGAACAAATTTTAAAAATAACAGGGGAAAATAAACTATATTTTTATGATGCTGCTGCACCAATTGTGGAAAAGAGCAGTATTAATATGAATATTGCTTTTTATGGAGATAGATATTCACAGGAAAAGAAAAAAGAAGAAAGTATGCAAGAATGGAAAGAAAGACTAAAAAAGCAAGAAGATACAAGCTATATAAATCTTCCGTTTAATGAAGAGGAATATTTAATATTCTATAACGAACTTATAAACGCGGAGGTTGTAACTCTACATGAGTTTGAAAAAAGAGAAATTTTTGAAGGATGTATGCCAATAGAAGTAATGGCAAAAAGAGGGGAAGATACAATTAGATTTGGACCATTAAAACCAGTTGGCTTTGATGATCCAAGAACAGGTAAAAGGCCATATGCAATTGTACAATTAAGACAAGATAATACTAGCGGTACATTATATAATTTGGTAGGATTTCAAACTAATTTAAAATTTGGAGAGCAAAAAAGAGTATTTTCTATGATACCAGGACTAGAAGATGCAGAATTTATAAAATATGGTGTTATGCACAGAAATACATATATAAATTCACCAAAATTGTTAAACAAAGAAGGTAATTTAAGAACTAATAATAATATTTTCTTTGCGGGACAAATAACAGGAGTAGAGGGATATGTAGAATCAATTGCGTCAGGTTTATTTGCTGGAATAAATGCAGTAAAAGAACTAAAACAAGAAGAAAAAATAATTTTCCCAAAAGAAACAGTAATAGGAGCATTAACAAATTACGTTTCTTCACCAAATGAAAAATTTCAACCAATGAATGCAAATTTTGGAATATTACCTCCACTAGAAGAAAAAGTTAAAGATAAAAAGAAGAGATATGAGAAAATGGCCGAAAGGTCTTTGAATAAGATTATACAATAGTAAAGATATTACACAAGCATTACAGATATGTTAAAAAATAATGACTTTACATAAAACTATTGTAAAAAATGTTAAATTATGTTAAAATATATTATATGAGTGTCATATTAGGAGGTAAAATATGAATAAATGGGAAGATAAATATGAAAAATTAAAAAATGGAGAATTTGATGCAAGAATAGATGAGTTGAAAGATAAAGCAAACAATAAAACAGCAACAAAGGAAGAATATAAGGAATATGAAAAACTATCAAAATCTAAAAATAATTTAGGAAAAGTAGAAAATGTATTAGAATACAGAAAAAAACTAAAAGAAGAGTTAAATGAATTAAAACAAGAAGTTGAAACAAGAAAAGATGCTGTTTTAGCAAATCAAGAGTCTAAGAAACTTGAGAAAGAGTTAGTTAAAATAACTGAAGAAATAATAAAAACAGAAAAAGAACTAAAAGATCCAGAAATTAAAGAAGATAGAAAAAATGAATTACTTGCAAAAAGAGAAGAATTATATGGAAAAAGAGATGAAAACAATTCTAGATATGCAAAAGCTCAAAAAGCCCTTGAAGGAGAATTTAGTAGAGAAGGTGAATTAAAGAATTTATCAAAAAAAGAAATAGAAGATAAAGCACTTCTATTAAAAACAAGAATGAGCAAATGTAATATGGTTGCTAAAAACTTACTAAATGGTGCTAGTTGGGATACTATAGATTTAAAATTAGATAATTGGGACAAAAAGTATACAAAGAAAAAAGATGTTGAAAAGACAAAAACTGAGAACGAAAATTCAGGTAAAGAGGGAGAAGTATCTGCAAAACCTTCTTTAGAAAATAAGTTAGGAGAATTTTCAGAAGGAGATTTAATTTCTGACTCAAGTGCAGAAAAATACAAAAAAAACAAACGATTAATGTCTGAAGATAAACATCCTAGATTAACTAAAATTAAAAATTGGTTTAAAAAGATATTAAAAAAAGAAGAAAAGATGCTACCAGAGCCAGAAGAAATTAAAGCGGCAAGCGCATTAAATAAAACTGAGGAGTCTAAAGAACAAGACGAAGACAAGTCTTTTAGAGAATATATAAAAGCAGTAGCAGAAAAAGGCATGGACGGAGTTTCAATGGAAGAAAAAGTAGCAAAACAAGAAAAAGCAGAAAGAAAGCTTGCTGAAATGAGAAAAGCAAACAGAGCCGCAGAAGCAGAAAAATTTGGACAAGATTATGCAGAAAAATCAGATTATAGAAATAAAGATGATGGTGAAGAAAGATAAAATTAATAAAGCTCATATAAAAATATGGGCTTTATTTTTTTGCAAAAAAATTAAAAAACTTTGCAAAAAGTATTGCATTTTATAATCTAATCGTATAAAATAAGTTCAAAGTGGAGCGAAGTGGAGGAAAGTGGAACAAAAATCCTCAAAAGTGAAGAGAGGTGGAACATTTGTTAATAGGCGAATATGAGCACTCAATTGATACAAAAGGTAGACTTATAATGCCTTCTAAATTAAAAGAAGACATTGGAGAAAAGTTTGTTATAACACAAGGCCTAGATGGATGCTTGTTTGTATATTCGCGGAAACGAATGGAAAAACTTCGAAGAAAAATTAAGAACATTTCCACTTACAAATAAAGATGCAAGAGCATTAAAAAGATTTTTCTTAGCAAGAGCTACCGAATGTGAACTTGATAAGCAAGGAAGATTTTTAATAAATAGCAATTTAAGAGAGTTTGCAGGACTAGAAAAAGAAGTAGTTATAATAGGAGTATTAGACAAAATAGAAATTTGGAGCAAAGAAAAATGGCTTAAATATAGTGAAGAAGAAAATCTAGCAGCAGATGAAATTGCAGAAAGAATAGAAAACTTAGGTATATAACTTGGAAAAGTTTATATAAAACACAAAAGATAAAAAACAAGATACTAAAGATTAAATTATTAAATACAAAAGAAAGCAAAAAATACTAAAGAAAAGAATACAAAAGATAAAAGAAGTACTAAAGAAAACTAGTACAAAAGAAAAATTAAAAAAACACCAAAGAAAATATTCTAAAAATAAATTACACAAAAGATTACAATTATAATTTACTTAACAAGTAAAATTATACACACAAAAGAAAAAATATTAAGTACAAAAGAAATCAATACGACTTTTTAAGAGGGGTTGTAAAAAAACACACAAAAGAAAAATGGCGAAAGCCAAAAGAAACAAAAGAATTATATAAACAAAAGAGGAAGACAGTTGGTACATATATTTTTACCAACTGTTTAATGCTATTTTTTTAGTTGAGGTTTAAATTGGAAAAGATAGAATTTAATCATGTATCAGTATTACTAAATGAATGTATAGAAAATTTAAATATAAAACCAGACGGAATATATGTAGACGGAACAATGGGCGGTGCTGGGCACAGCTTAGAAATAGTAAAAAAACTTTCTGAAAAAGGTATGCTTATTGGAATAGACAGAGATGAAGAAGCTTTAGCAGTAGCAAAAGAAAGATTAAAAGAGTTTAACAATGTGAAATATGTACATGATAATCATGACAATATAGATGAAATAATTAAAAATTTAAATATAAAAGGCGTAGATGGAATTTTACTAGATTTAGGAGTTTCTTCATATCAAATAGATGAAAAAACAAGAGGATTTACATATATGGATGACGGACCTCTAGATATGAGAATGGATAAATCTCAGAAACTTACAGCCGAATATATAGTAAATAACTACAAGGAACAGGATTTAGCAAGAATAATATTTGAATATGGCGAAGAGAAATTTTCTAGAAAGATTGCAAGAAATATTTGCGAATATAGAAAAAATAAAAAGATAGAAACAACTGGAGAACTTGTAAAAATAATAGAAAAGAGTATTCCAGGTAAATTTAGAGAAAAAAATTCTCATCCAGCAAAAAGAACATTTCAAGCAATTCGTATAGAAGTAAATAATGAAATAGAACCTTTGTACAATACGATAAAAAATTCGATAACAGCTTTAAATAGTAAAGGAAGATTATGTGTAATAACTTTCCATTCACTAGAAGATAGAATGGTAAAAAAAGCATATGTAGATGCAGAGGGAAAATGTACTTGTCCAAAAGATTTACCTTACTGTGTGTGTGGAAATGTAAGTCTTGGTAAAATTATAACTAAAAAACCAATTTTACCAACAGAAAAAGAAATGCAAGAAAATTCAAGAAGTAGAAGCGCAAAATTAAGAGTATTTGAAAAGATATAAAATATATAATGAATTTTGAAGGGGGTGTATAAAAGTGCCAAGAAATTTTAGTAAATATCAATATGAAACAAGTCCAAGAAAACTTGAGCCAGAATATACGCCTGTAAAAAATCCATATAAAAAGAAAAAAACAACAGCAAGAAAAGTACAAACAACAAATAAAAATAAAGTAAATGAAATAAAAAAGAGAAAAATGAAAGTAATAAAATATATAGCAATAGGTTTTTTAATAATTTTTGGTATAAGTTTAAGAAATTCACAGATAGACGAGAATTTTGCTAAAATACAAGACTTGAAGTCGGAATTAGCAGAAGTGGAAAAACAAAATGCTCAATTGGAAGTAGCAATAGAAAATGGAATGAATTTAAACAACCTAGAACAAGAAGCAAAAACACAATTAGGAATGCAAAAATTAAATTCAAAACAAACAATATATATGACACTTCCAAAAAATGATTACATTGAACCAGCCTCAGAAGAAGTGGTAATAGACGAAAAAGAGTCTCCTTTTAAGGTAATAATAAATACAATTAAGAATATATTTAAATAAGATTAGTATTAGATAAATAAATAATACTAATCTTATTTTTATTATATTAGGAGAGCTTATGAAACCTACAAATATTAAAAGAAAAAGAATATTAAGAAATATGATATTTATTACCTCTATATTATGCTTTTTACTGATTGTAAGAATTGGGGTAATACAGTTCGTGCAAGGTTCGGAATTACAGTCAATGGCGTATTCCCAACAAACATTAAATAGAAAAATAAATCCTAAAAGAGGGACAATATATGATAGTACTGGCAAAAATGTATTAGCAGTAAGTGCTAGTGTGGAAACGGTTTCTGTAACACCTAAAAATATAGCTCCACAAAACAAGGAAAAACTAGCCAAAAAGATGGCAGAGATATTTGATCTAAATTATGAAAATGTTTTAAAGAAAGTAAGTAAAAGAAGTTCGATAGAAACAATTGTAAAAAAAGTTGATAAAGAAAAAACAAATGAACTTAGAGTTTGGCTAGATGAAAATAATATTGTAACAGGGGTTAATATAGATGAAGATGCAAAAAGATATTATCCATATGGCACACTTGCATCTAATGTTATAGGGTTTACAGGAAGTGACAATCAAGGTCTGGAAGGAATTGAAAGTAGATATGATAGCATATTAAAAGGCGAACAAGGTAAAATATTAAAATTAACAGATGCCACAGGTTCTGAGTTAGGTACGGCAGGAGAAGATTATGTAGAAGCGGTGAATGGAGATGATTTAATATTATCAATAGATATGACAATACAGGCTATTGCAGAAAAATATTTGGCACAGGCTTGTGTTGATAATGTTTGTACAGGTGGAGGGAATATAATAATATCAAATCCAAAAACTGGTGATATTTTAGCAATGGCTAATTATCCAAATTATAATTTAAATGAACCATATTTAATAAATGAAGAAGATTTAAAGATTGTATGGGATGACTTATCTGCAGGAGATAAATCAAATGCACTTGCTCAAATGTGGAGGAATAAAGCAATATCAGATACTTATGAGCCAGGGTCTACATTTAAGCTTGTAACTGCATCAGCTTCATTGGAAGAAGGAATAACTGATACAGATAGGGCTGGAGAGTTTTGCTGTACTGGTTCTATAAATATTGCAGGAACGAGAATAAAATGCTGGAGATATTATAGACCACATGGAGCAGAAAGTTTAAGGCAAGCGTTAATGAATTCTTGTAATCCAGTTTTTATAGGACTACGGACAAAAATTAGGAGTGGAAACATATTATAAATATTTAGAGAAATTTGGGTTGCTTTCCAAAACGGGAATAGATTTGCCAGGAGAAGCAGGAAGTATATTTTTAAAAAAAGAAAAAGTTGGCCCAGTGGAACTTGCTACAATATCATTTGGTCAAAGATTTGAAGTAACACCAATACATATGCTTACAATGTTATCTACAATTGCAAACAATGGGAAAAAATTTACGCCAAGATTAGTAAAGGCGACAATAGATAGTAAAACGGGAGAAAGACATGATATAGAAGTAAAGCAAGGAGAACAAGTAATATCAGAAGAAACAGCAAAAAAGGTGCTTAGCATGATGGAATCTGTTGTATCAGAGGGAACAGGAAAAAATGCCAGAGTAAGTGGATATTCGATTGGTGGAAAAACAGGGACATCAGAAGACGGAGTAAATACTGGAAAATATGTAACGTCATTTGTTGGAGTAGCAGATATACCAGATCCAGAAGTTGCAATTATAATTATTTTATATAATCCAACTGGAGAAGGAGGACACCAAGGAGGTGCAATAGCAGCACCAATAGCTTCACAAGTTTTACGGAGAAGTATTACCATATTTAGAAACAAAAAAACAAGAAGAGGAAGTAATAGAAACAGTAACAATGCCAGAAGTGACTGGAATGTCTATAACTGATGCAAAAAAAGCATTAAAAGAATTAGGGCTAGAAGTAGAAATTATAGGGGAAGGAGAAACAGTAGGAGATCAATTACCTAAAACTGGAATAAAAATAAATACAGGAACAAAGGTAACAATTTATGCTAATTAGACAAATTGCAATTTGTTTAATTAAATATTCAATTTTACTATACAAAACGCAAAATTAATTATATAATACATGTGTATCAATAAAATTAGGGATAAATAATTTTACCCTTTGTATTAAAAACAAAAAAAGGAGAAGATAAAAATGAAATTAAAATCATTATTAAATGGAATTGAAGGCTTGAAAGCCAAAGGAAATCTTGATACAGACGTAAAAGGAATTACACATAATTCAAAAAATGTAAAGGAAGGAGATATGTTCATTGCAATAAAAGGATTTGACACAGATGGGCACAAATACATAAAGGATGCAGTAGAAAATGGCGCAAAGGTAATTGTAATACAAGAAGGCGAAACAATAAAAAAATCAGATATTAAAGATGATACAATAGTTATTTCTGCTCCAGATACAAGAATTGCTACATCAAAAATAGCTTGCAATTTTTACAACAATCCATCTTCAAAATTTACATTGATAGGAGTAACAGGAACAAAAGGAAAAACAACTACAACTTTTATGATTAAAAGAGTGTTAGAAAAAGCTGGTCACAAAGTTGGTTTAATAGGAACTGTTGCGAATTATATAGGAGACAAAAATTTAGGAGAAAGTTCTAGAACAACACCAGAAAGTTTAGAATTACAAAAACTTTTTGCAGATATGGTAGAGGCAAAAATAGATACAGTAGTTATGGAAGTTTCTTCACAAAGTTTAAAATTACATAGAGTAGATGATTGCCAATTTGATATAGGATTATTTACAAACTTTTCTGAGGATCATATTAGTCCAAAAGAACATCCAGATATGGAAGACTATTTTAATTCAAAATTGAAATTATTTGATATGTGCAAAATAGGATTTATAAATGCAGATGACTTTAATGTATTAAAAGTAAAAAAATTAGCAAAAAATTGTGACATAAAAACATATGGTATAGACAATGCAGCTGATTTATTAGCAAAAGATATAACAATAACAAATTCAAGTGTAGATTTTAAAGTAAAAATAGGACAAAAAAATGAAAGAGTAAAAACAGGAATACCAGGAAGATTTAGTGTATATAATTCATTAGCAGCAATAAGTGTAGCTTTAAAATTTGGAATAGATGCAGAAACAATTAAGGAAGCTTTAGTTGATGTTAGGGTTCCAGGAAGAAGTGAACTTGTACCAAATAAAAAAGACCTTACAATAATGATAGATTATGCTCATTCACCAGAAAGTCTACAAAATATTTTATCAGCAGTAAAAGTATATACAAAAGGAAGAGTAATTTCTGTATTTGGTTGTGGAGGAGATAGAGATCATGGCAAAAGACCAATAATGGGAGAAATTTCTGGAAATATTGCAGACTTTACAGTAATTACATCAGATAACCCAAGAACAGAAGAACCATCTGAAATAGTAAAAGAAATAGAAGATGGAATGAAAAAAACAAAAGGAAAATATATAACAATAGTAGATAGAATTGAGGCTATAAAATATGCAATAGATATGGCCAACAAAAATGATATTATTGTTCTAGCTGGAAAAGGACATGAAACATATCAAGAAATAAATGGCAAAAAATATCCATTTGATGAAAGAGAAATAATAAAAAAATTAATGAAATAAAATAATGCCATTAATTATGCTAACATAAACAAAAAGTATAAGGGCGCACAGGGTGCGCCCAAGTAATAATAAAAGAGTTTTTGAGGGGGGAACAAAATTTGTATTTTCAGACAAGAATACTATTTGTATCATTTATAGCAACAGTAATTATATCAATTTTTGTAATACCTATTTTAAAAAAACTAAAGGTTGGTCAAATTGAAAGAGATGATGGACCTCAGTCACATTACAAAAAACAGGGAACTCCAACAATGGGTGGAATAATAATTGCACTTCGGAATAATTATAGGAACAATTGGAGGCTATATTTATTACAGGACAAGAGAGCCGGAAACAGCAAGAAATATTCTACCATTACTATTAATAACAATAGGATTTGGAACAATAGGCTTTATAGATGATTTTAAAAAATTAGTTTTAAGGGATACAAAAGGATTAAAACCAGCATATAAAATGCTAGGATTACTAATAATTTCAGTGGCATATACATTATATTTAACAAGAGGAATACATTTAGGAACAGAAACATTTATCCCTTTTGCTAAAAAATATATAGTATTACCAATGCTTTTGTATATACCTTTTGTTATATTTGTAATGCTAGGAACTACAAATGCAATAAACTTAACAGATGGAATAGATGGGTTAAGTACTAGTATATCAGCAATTATTGCGACATGCTTAACAGTAATTGCAATAATTTTGGATGTAAAAGAAGTAATCGTTTTTGGAAGTATAATAGTAGGGTCATGTTTAGGATTCTTAATATTTAATCTAAATACAGCAAGAGTATTTATGGGAGATACTGGCTCATTATTACTTCGGAGGAGTAATTGCTGCAATGGCTTTATATTTGAAGATGCCATTGATATTATTAATAATTGCTTTAATTCCAGTAGCAGAAACATTATCTGTTGTATTGCAAGTAACGTATTTTAAAGCAACAGGAGGAAAAAGATTACTAAAAATGGCACCACTTCACCATCACTTTGAATTATCAGGATGGAAAGAAAATAAGATAGTATCAGTTTTTAGTGTAATTACTCTTATACTTTGTATAGTAGGATTATATTCAATATAAAGAAGCTTCGAAAGGAAGGATACAAGAATGCCGAAGATAAATAAGGAAAACAAAACATATAAATCTTTTGATTTTACATTGTTTATTACTGTAATTTTATTATTATCATTAGGAGTAACAATGGTATTATCAGCAAGTTCTCCATCATCACTTGCAACAACGGGAAGTAGTTATACATATGTAAAAAAGCAAGCTTTTTGTGCTGTGCTTGGAGTGGCATTAATGCTTATAATATCAAAAATTGATTACAGAAAATATCAAAGATTTTATAAAATTGCATATGTTGTTTCTCTTTTTATATTATTATTAGTTTTAGTGCCAGGACTTCGGAAAAGAGGTAAACGGTGCAAGACGTTGGATAAAAAATGTTCCAATAGTTTCATCATTTCAACCATCAGAAATTACAAAAATAGGAATAATATTATTTTTTGCGGCATATCTAACAAAACATAAAAATGAGCTAAAAGATGTATGGAAGGGATTTATAAAACCAATAGTATTTTTCGTATTACCAATTGTGGGAGTATTGCTAGGAGTACAATCACATCTTAGTGCTTCACTTGTTATAATAGCAGTTGTGTCTATAATGATGATTGTAGCGGGATGTAAAATATCACATTTTTTAACACTAGGAGTTTTAGGAGGAACAGCAGGAGGAATAGGATTATATATATTGGCAAAATTCTTCAAAAAAGGAGGATATAGACTAACAAGAATAGTATCATTTTTAAATCCATGGGATTATGCTCAAGATGAAGGATGGCAAATTATTCAAAGTTTATATGCAATAGGTTCAGGAGGACTTTTTGGAGTAGGACTAGGAAATAGTAAACAAAAATATTTATACATATCAGAACCACACAATGACTTTATATTTGCAGTACTAGCAGAAGAGTTAGGATTTATTGGTTGTGTGGCTGTTATAGTTTTATTTGGAATATTTATTTGGAGAGGAATATTAATTGCAATGAAAGCTCCAGATATGTTTGGAAGTTTACTTGCAACAGGAATAACCTCATTAATAGGAATACAAGCAATAATAAATATAGCGGTTGTAACATCTTCTATACCAGTAACAGGTATGGCGCTTCCGTTTTTTAGCTATGGAGGAACATCACTTATAATTCTATTATGCGCAGTAGGCGTATTGCTGAATATATCAAGGCAGAGTCAGAAAATATAAAAACAATAAATTGGAATTTGTTTAGTTCCGGATG
>ULOX01044922.1_pt1 | contig 19055 bp, 17 predicted proteins | sample 1952911 | NCBI WGS metagenome assembly ULOX01 (sample SAMEA4835613, study PRJEB28245) | human gut metagenome | biome: gut microbiome; material: fecal sample | place: Denmark | collected 2008
AGTTTAAAGATGTACCAAAGAGTGAAACAGCAAAAGATACAATACTAGCTTACAGTGCAAGTATAGATGTGGGAGTAACACAAACTTATACAGTTGAATTCATATATAAGAACGATGAGAGTGTAGATCAAAGTGATGATATGGGTAAAACATTAAGTGGAAAGTTATTTATAACTGAGGGAACTGAAGACATATATGCAGGATATGAAGAAGGTACTTTAGGTTATCAAATAATGGGAGACAACCTAACAAGAAGTGAAAGAACAGACTTTAGTACACCATTTACTGATACAAATACAACAAATACATTATATAAAGCAAAAGAAGATAATATAGATGTATACTATTTTGCTGGAATAGATGGTGTTGCTGCGCATTGTGAATATAATGATAAACCTATAATTGATGTTAGTACAAGTAAATTGAATGAAACTACGTGCACAGGAAAAATTCAACTATGTCATTTAAAGGAAGGAAAATATTTATATTTAGGTAACTCTAGCTGTTCTTGGTATGCTGGTACAGTTGTAGAATCGGAAGTAAAGTGGATACCAGATTTTTCAAAACCAATAAATAACTGGGTAAAGTTTGGTAAAAATGCTAGCAACCAAGACTTATATTGGAGAATAATAAGAACAAATGCAGATGGAAGTGTAAGACTTTTATACCACGGAACAAGTACAACAGCAAAAGATGCATATATAGGAACAAGCAAATTTAATGGAACTTACAAAGATTCAATGTATGTAGGATATATGTATGGAACAAGTGGTTCGTTAGCAAGCAATAGAACTAATACAAATAATAGTACAATAAAAACAGCAATAGATAATTGGTATTCAACAAATATGACATCATATGCAAAATACTTAAGTACAACAGGAGTATATTGTAATGATAGAGAAATAGGAAGTGGAACATATACAGCAACAGCTAAGTCATCTTTCTACTATGCTGCAAGAAATAGACTTTATACTAATAAAACACCAACATATACTTGTACAAATACTGACGATAAATTTACGGTGGATAGTAGTACAGGAAATGGGAAACTAACTTATCCAATAGCACTAATGACAGCGGATGAAATAGTATATGCAGGTGGAGTAGCATATGAAAGTGCACCAATGTGGTATTATACAAATAGTTCATTAGAGAGTTCAACAGGCGACACTGATTGGTTTTCTCTTTCTCCTAGTTTTTGGGACAGCACTAGCTCTCGAGTGTTCTTTGTGCTTGGTCATTCCGGCTCCTCCAACCCCAGCCCTGGCAACTTGGTTGAAAATGATGGCGTCGCGATAGCTCGCGTTGTTCGTCCAGTCCTATCTCTCAAATCTTGTATCAAATATAGTACAGGAAATGGGACATATAATGCACCATATGAAATATTGGAAACTGATACAGGTTGTTAGTTTATACAAGAAGTTTACTATAAAATGTAGAAACTTCTTGTTTTTTTTAGTATAATAATATCTAGGAGATAGAGAGTATGAAAGAAAAAGTTTTAAATATATTTAAAAGGAATGGTAATAAGAAGTTAGATCCTATTGAAATAGTTAAGTATTTGAGTAAAGACTATGATGTTAAGGATATTAAGGAAGTAATGGACATACTTTATGAACTAGTGAGTGACGGAAGTATTGTTAGTTGTAAAAAGGGCATGTTTAAATTAACTGGGGATGAGTATGTTAAGGGTAAAGTAGAAAGAGTAAGTAGTGGAAATGGTTACTTACTTCAAAGTGATGGGGACATCTATATAGATAAGAAAAACATGAATACTGCACTTACTGGGGACTTATGTTTGTGTGAAATATTTAAAAGGTTTGGTAGTACTGAGGCTAAAGTTAAAAAAGTTCTTGATAGAAATTTACCTTTAGGTGAAATTGTAGAAGATAGTGGTATTGTTTATGTTAAACCTTTAAAAGAGTATCCTTATGAATTAGAACTTTTATATAATAAGGAATTTAGTTTAGTTGATGGGGAAATTGTTAAGTTAAAGTGTGTTGAAGAAAATAATAAAGTTTTAAAAGTTAAAGTAATAAAAAAAATAGGACATAAGAATAGCCCAGATATAGATACTCTTAAGATAATGGCTGAGTTAGATGTTCCAGCTGGATTTAGTGAAGAGACTATGAATGAAGTTAAGAGTCTTCCTACTGAAGTGTTAGAAAGTGACTATAAAGGAAGAACTGATATTAGTAATGAAATGATATTTACAATAGATGGGAAAGATACAAAGGATATAGATGATGCTGTAGGACTAAAAATGCTTGATAATGGGAATTATTTACTTAATGTAAGTATAGCAGATGTTACTAACTATGTTAAATGGAATAGTAGTATATTTAATGATGCATATAATAAAGGTAATTCTACATATATGGCTGATAAAGTAGAACCTATGTTACCAATAGAACTTTCTAATGGAATATGTAGTTTAAATCCTAATGTTTTAAGGTGTGCAGTTACTACTGAAATAGAGTTTGATACTAATGGTAATGTTGTTAATAAGAGAATGTATCCAAGTATTATAAAGTCTAGAAAGAAAATGAATTATGATGATGTTAATATAATTTTAAAGGGTGGACATGTAAGTGGGTATGAAGAGTTTGAAAGTACTTTACTTAATATGTTAGAACTTTCTAAGAAGTTAAAGAAAAAGAAATTAGAACGTGGTGAAATTGAGTTTCCATCTGATGAAATTAAGTTAATAGTAGATGAAAATGGTAAAGTAATTGATATTAAAAAGAGAGTACAAGATTTAGGTGAAAACTTAATAGAAGAGTTTATGATAGCAAGTAATGAAGCAAGTATTGATTTACTTACTAATGAATGCGATTATGGAATTTATAGAGTGCATGCTAAACCAGCTCCTAAGAAGATAGAAGATTTTGTTAAGTTTATGAGTAGTTTGGGTTATTCTACAAAGGGTAAATTTAATTATAGTGATATAAGTAATAAGAATATTCAAATGATTTTAAATGAGATAAAGGGTGTTAAGGATGAAGATATTTTAAGTAGAAAGTTACTTAGAAGTATGCAAAAAGCAGTTTATAGTACAGATAATATTGGACATTTTGGTCTTGGTAGTAAAAAGTATACTCATGAAACTAGTCCAATTAGAAGATTCTCTGATTTACTTCTTCATTATATGATTAAGATAGTTTTGTTTAAATGGGATATGGGAGTATCAATAAATGAAATAGGTCGTGGATTAGTTGAAGCATGTGATCATATTAGCATGACTGAAAGAAGAAGTGATGAATGTGAGTATGCTGTAGAAGATATGAAGATGGCTGAATATATGGAAGGTCATATTGGAGAAGAGTATGATGCTATAGTAGATACTTTACTTAAAAATGGATTTTTCGTTGAAACAAGTAATTATGTTGAAGGATTTGTTAGTTTAGATACAATTAATGATTATTATACAATAAATGATGAGATGACTTATTATTTTGATAGAAAGAAGAGAATTGCTTTGAGACTTGGAGATAAAGTAAGAGTTAAGTGTATTGCTGCTAATAAAGAGACTAGACATATTGATTTTATCTTAGTTGATAAGAGTAAAGAAGATAAATAAAATGAATGTAGTTAAAATCAAAAAGGCTTTAATGGAACAAAAAAACTTAAATTTAAGTGGTAATTTATATTGTAAAACTCAAACTTTGTTTGCTTATAATTCTAATAAAATAGAAGGCTCAACAACAACACTAGAAGAAACAGAGAGCATTTATGATACTGGTACTATTTTGGCAAATGAAGAAAAAGTAATAGTTATCAAAGATGTAACAGAAATTAAAAACCATTTTACATTATTTAAGTATATGCTTGATAATGTAGATGAAGAACTTTCGATAGATATGATTAAGAAATTTCATTATATTTTAAAAGATGGGACTTTGACAGAAAGTGAAAAATCTTGGTTTAATGTTGGTGAGTTTAAAAAGTTAAAAAATTATGTAGGAAATATAGAAACTAGTTTACCTGACAATGTTTCAAGTGATATGGAAGACTTACTTTTGTGGTATCATAACTTAACTAATATAACGTTAGAAGATATCATAGAATTTCATGTTAAATTCCTTGAAATACATCCTTTTCAGGATGAGAATGAACCTTTAGGACAGCAAAAGACATACCTTCAAAAATACTTACAAAATAAGGGGTTTACTGATTTTGGTAAATCTTTTTTTAAAAAAAATTTTTACAATTTTAGTATAAAACTGATGATATTTTTAAAATATACAATATAATTTAATTGTCGGTTGGTATTATCAATATATATAATAGGCAGTAGTGTTGAGAGCACTTGCAAGTTTCATTTTTATTTTAGAATAAAGAAAACCGCAAATTTTAATAAAATTTATTGACTTATTAAGGCAAATAATGTAGAATATAATACAAGTTTTGGGGAGTTTGCCCATTGATGAAAAATTGTATATTATAAAAAAACAGGGAACATGAGGCAAACTGTATGCTTTTTGTTCCCTTTTTTTGAAAAAAATTACACAACATAGGTTTTATTACTATGTTAATATAAAAAAATAGTGCGTGAAAGGAGGATTTTTAAATGAAAAAAGTGCAATTAAAAAATGATATTGTAAAAAATCTAAAAACAAAACTTTCAGACCAAAAAATTAAAATTTCTTTTGGAAATAAAATTGGATTGGGTTACGACGGTTGTGGAACCCACACACATAAATAATTTAATAAAATAAAAAAATTAAATAATTAAATTTCTCCTATGTTGTGTATTTATTAATGGAGGTAAATATGAGAAGTCCGTGGTTAAGTCGCGAATATGAAAAATCAAAAAATGTTGTTGTAGAAAAAAGAAATAATGAGTACTTGTTAATAAACACAACAAATAATGCTGAAATAAATTTATCTGAAAAAGAATATGAAAAGTATGATAAAAATTTATTTAATGAGATAGAGTGGGAAAAACTATTTTTAATGGGATTAGCAGCTGATAAGAATTGTGATGACTTTGAAATAGATCCTAACTTTGATTTAATGAAGAAAAACTTTATAAAGTCATCTAATATTGAAACATTTCCACTAAAAGTTGAAAATGAGATGTTTAAAATCTTAATTAATCCTGAATATGGATCTTGGATGGCTTTAACTGAAGAAGAATATGAAAAGTATGAAAATGGTGGTTTATCTAAATCTGAGTGGTTGAGCTTATTTATTAGAGGATTAGCTGAAGAAGAGGGAAAAACTGAGGTTGAATTGGACTTTCCAGTACCAGCTGATTATCCTAGTGTAATTGTTGTTAATATTACTACTGGTTGTAATTTAAGATGTAAATATTGTTTTGCAGATTGTGGACCATTTAAAGGTGAAAATATGACAGAGGATGTTATGGATGCAACAATTGATAGCATGTTATCAATGCCACAAGTAAAAGTAATTACTTTTGAATTTCAAGGTGGGGAAGCTTCAACAAATGTTCCTGGTATGAGAAAGTTTATTGAAAAAGTTGAGCAAGTAAAATCAAAGTATGATAAATTGGTAAAATATAGAACTGAAATAAATTGCGTATCTGTTACTGATGATTTAATTTCTCTAGTAAAAGAATATAATGTTAGTGTTGGTGTTAGTTTAGATGACCCTAAAGAAATGACAGATCAAACTAGAGTTGATATTACTGGTAAAGGTGCCTATGATAGAATAGAAAAAGGTATTAAAAAATTGAGAGATAATGGAATATATATAGATGGAGCTGTTTGTACTATAGGACAACATAATGTTCATTATCCAAAACAACTAATGGAATATTTTGATTCTATGGGTATGAACTTCAAACCTAGACCTGTTAATATTCTTGGCCGTGAAAAAGAAAATCATTTAACAACAAAACCAGGTGAGTGGGCGGAATGCTTCAAAAAAATGTACCAAATGAAAGATGATGTAGATGTTGAAAACTTTTCTATTCATATATTTGAAGAAAATGTTTATACACCTATTAGAGATTATATATGTTTGAGATATCCGTGTGGTGCTGCTAGAGAATTAGTTTCTGTTAATCCAAATGGAGATGTATTTCCATGTGATGGATTTAAAGGTGAAGAGAAATTCGTTATGGGAAATGTTTTGAACGAAAAAATAGAGGATATGTTAAAGAAGCCAGAGATTCTTAAATTAAGAGATAGAACCTCAAAAGATATTGAAAAATGTAGTAAATGTTTATTTAGAGGAATGTGTTGTTCTTGCTGTTACTCAGCTTATGGTAAGTTTGGAGATATATATAGAGAAGATCCACATTGTGCTGATAGAAGGCAAATGTATGTATATTTAATGCAAGCTTGGCTAAAAGAGAATGCATTAAATAGGGAAGAAATAAATGCAAAATAATCAAATAATAGTAGATGGTAGGGACACTGGCAAAACAACGTATTTATTAACTGAAATTGATAGATTACATCAAGAAGGCATAAATATAGTAGTAATGGATTCTGCTACTGAACATGAAGAAAAATCATTATTAAAGAAAACCTGTAACAACATTAATGAATCTATTGTAATAGATATGCGAGATCCAAATGGTATTGTAATAGATAAAGTCGGTATCCAATATTTTGTGGAAAATTTTATGAATTATTTTCCATTCGCTGAAGTTGTAAAAAACAGAAACAAAACAATATGTTTTGATTTGTCTTACTTTTTAGAAAAAGGTCATGATGAATATGACAGAACAAACTCAATAGAACTATATAATTATTATAGAAGTTTATATAATAATTTATCACAACAAATAGCTGTTTCCTTAATTTTAATGGAAAAATATGGTATAATAAATAACACCGTTGTTGTGATGGATGAAATTGAATTTCCAATAGTAAACTATGATATAAGCTTACTGCAAAGAGATTTATCTTTTATTGCATCGGTTCATCCAGAAAACGCATTTGGAACTTTTTATACTGCTTTTGATAAACTAAACTTTATATCATATAGAAAAAGAAAGGAATGATAAGTATGAATATAGAACCAGAACAATTAAAACTAGAAGAAGAATATTTAAAAAAACTTTGGCTGTAATTAAAGAATTAATTGAAAATGATGACAATTCTATTAAAGATAGAATGGCTGAAATCCAAGAAATGAAAAAATACCTATGGGATAATAATGCAATGTTGGATGATGCTGAGATTGCTTCCGGAATGTATAATGTCAATTGTGATGTTAGCTATACTAATGAAAACATTAAAAAATTAATGAAATTAAAAAAATCTTTGGAAAATCCATATTTTGGCAGAGTTGATTTTGAATGTGATGGATTTTCAGAACCAGTTTATATTGGTATAAATGGTATAGCAAAAGATTTAAATTTCTATGTATTTGATTGGAGAACACCTATTGCAAGTTTATTCTATAATTATGGAACAGGACCAGCTTCTTATGAAGCACCTAGAGGAACAATTTCTGGAAATATATCTTTAAAAAGACAATACAAGATTTCTGATGAAAAGATAGAAAGATGTTTTAATAGTGATTTGAATATTGATGATGAATACTTACAAGAGATTCTTGCAAATGCCTCTTCTGAAAAAATGACGAATATTGTAAATACAATTCAAAGAGAACAAAATGAAATTATAAGAAATGTTAGTGATAAATATTTAATAGTTCAAGGTATAGCTGGTTCAGGTAAAACTAGTGTAGCGTTACATAGGATTGCATATTTATTGTATAAGGAAAAAAATTTAAGTTCGAACAATGTATTAATATTTTCTCCCAATGATGTTTTTTCACAATACATTTCAAATGTATTGCCAGAATTAGGTGAAGATAATGTTTTACAAACTACTTTTAGTGACTTTGCTAGTGCTTATATTAGAGATTTTAAGGAGATAGAAAGTTTCACACAATTTATAGAAAGATATTATAAGAGTGATAGTATTTCTGAAGAAGAATATAAAACAACAAAATACAAAATTTCTGATGAATTTAAGAGTTTAATTGATAACTATATTGAAAGATATAGAGAAAATATGTCTTTCATAAGACCAATAATAATTAATGGTAAAGCTATTAAAATTGCAGATTTAAATAGATTATTAAAAACCACATTTGGAAAATTTCCATTATCCGAAAGAATAGATAGAATATCAGAATACATTTGTGATCATAATAATATATCATATAAGAAGTATGGTAAGACCATTAGAGAAAAAATTAAAACTATTGTAAATTTTGATTTAGATGTTAAAAAAATGTATGAAGATATTATTTCGTCAGATCAATTCAAAGAGTGTGCTGGGTTAAAAGAAAATGCTGGATTTAAAGTAGGTAAACAATTAAAATATGATGATTTGTTACCATTGATGTACATTTATTTTGAAATGAATGGTTATCCAAAAAATAATTCTATAAGACATATAATTATTGATGAAGCACAAGATTATTCATTACTACAATTTTATATGTTGAGAAAAATATTTTATACAGCATCATTCACTGTTTTAGGTGATATACATCAGACAATTAATCCATATTATATATATAATAATTTAAATGATGTAAATTCAATTTTTGAAAATAAAGGTAAATATATAGAGTTAAATAAAACATATCGTTCTAGTCAAGAAATTATAGAATTTACAAATCAAATTTTAGGATTGGATAACGCATGTTCTGTGAGAAAAAACAATGCAATTCCTGTAACATTGCGCAGCGTTCCTAAAGAACAAGCTGTTAATCAGATTATGCAAGATATAGAAATCATGAGAGAAAATGGAATTAAGAGAATTGCAATTATAACAAAAAATAATACTGAAACATTAGAACTATATGATAAACTAAAAGACCAATTAGATGATATTAATATAATTCAGCAAAATGCAAAAGCAGGTATAGGTAATATGGTAATTTTACCATCATATATATCAAAAGGATTAGAATTTGATGGAGTAATTGCTTATACAGATGAAGATCATGAATATCAAGAAAAAGACAAGTATTTATTTTATGTTGTATGTACAAGAGCACAACATAATTTGACCGTTTACAATCAAAAAACCTTAAAATTAGAAAGGAAAAAATAATGTCAAAACAATTGTTTTGTGGAAGCTCTTGTATAAAATATATATTAGAAAAATATGAGATTGATACAAACTTATTGAAATATGATATGATTTGGGTATCTGAACTAGCGTTAAGTTTGAAGAAAAATGGATTTTCAAATTTACAATTATATTGCTATAATAGCAGATTGTATAATGATTTTGTTAATAAAAAAGTAGATTTAAATTTTGATGGTTTTAAATATTTAAAAGAAATGCAGGAACAAAATATATTAATTGAAGAACGCAATGTTTCAATTAATTCATTTATTGAAGAACTTGATAGTTGCAAATATTTAATATTATGTGTTGAATCAAAAGTTTTTAACAATGATGATTCAATGAATGGTGGTCATTACATAATTTTGACTGATAGATATGGAGAAAATGTAAAAGTTATTAATCCTATTAAAGATAAATATGAAATTAAAATATTAAATCTAAACTTTTTAATAGAATCATGTAAAAATAATGGGGCTTGGCGAATTTTAATTATGGAGGAAAAAAATGATAAAAGTTGTTGCATTTGATTTGGTCGGTGTTCTTGTTAATGAAAAGGATATAGAACTCTCAGAAATAGAAGAAAAGTTAGAAAGAATGTTTGGACCAAACATAAATGATGCAGATTATTTAATTGAAGCAAGAAAAATTATTGAAAAAGATTCAATAATTATGAATATTACAGAAACATTAATTGACAAATTATATAAAGTAAAAGATAGAGAAATATTTAAAAAAGTAAAAGAAAACAATGAAAATGTAAAGGTTATTATAGCAACTAATCACTTATCATTTGTAAGAAATTTTATTGGAGAGTCTTTTAATGTTGATTACTTGGATGATTTAATTATCTCTGCTGAGATACATAAAATAAAACCTAATTCAGATTTTTATGAATATATATTAAACAAATACAACATTGATTCAAAAGAACTATTATTCCTTGATGATAACATTGATAATGTCAATGGAGCAAAACAATTAGGAATAAATACAATTAAAGTAGAAAAAAACACAAATTTAATTGAAGAAATAAGCAATTTTATTTAGTAGATCTTATGGGTAAATTATATGGGTAAATTATATGTTATAGGAGTGGGCAATGGAAATTATTATGATTTAACGTTGCGAACAATTAACATATTGAATGATGTTGATTTAATATATTGTGATGAAAAAATATTTGGTAGTTTTAACAAACAATTCAATAAAGAAAAAATAATTGGTAATAAATATAACGAAACATCAGCAAGGTGTAATAATGCTATAAAAAGTGCATTATGTGGGAAAAACGTTGCAATTTTGGGAAGCGGTGATACTGGTATATATGGAATAGCTAGTATTATTCTTGAAAGAACTTTTGAATATATGGATAAAATTGATGTTGAAATAGTTCCGGGAATTACTTATGCTATTTCTGGGGCTGCTTTATTAGGTTCACCTTTAACACAGGATTTTGCCGTAGTAACATTGAGTGATACTCTAGCAAATAAAGAAAAGTTGGTTAATAAATTAGAGGCGTTAGCAGTGTCGGATTTAAATATAGTATTTTATAGTATTTGTAATCCATCAATTCAAAATTTAGTTATTGCCAGAAATATTTTACTTAAATATCGTTCACCCAAAACAATAATTGGAATAACGACTGCTATAAATTGTCCTAATCAAGAGATTATTTTATCAACATTAGAAGAATTACCTTTTGAAAAAGTAAATAGTTATTCTACATTGTTTGTTGGTAATGAGAAAACAAAAGTATTAAATAGAAAAATAATGGTAACTCCATTATTGTAAAAAAACAATGATTTTAAATTTTCATTGTTTTTTATTAAGAAAACTATTGATGAGTTGTAGTTTTCAGCAATTTTAATATAAAACTGCTGATTTTTTTAAAATATACGATATAATTTAGTTGGAGGATGATCATATGATATATATAACAGGTGATAAGCATGCTGATTTTTATGAGGTATGTTGTTTCTGTAAAAAAGAAAAAACAAATATATCCGATTTAATGATAATATTAGGTGACGCAGGAATAAATTATTTTAGTGATTTAAGAGATCATAAGTTAAAAAAAGAATTATCTGAGTGCAACATAACGTTTTTTTGTGTTTATGGAAATCATGAAGAGCGACCTGAAAAAATAAAAACATATAAAACGAAAGAATTTCATAATGGTATAGTATATTATGAAGAAGAATATCCGAATATATTATTTGCTAAAGACGGAGAGATATATAATTTAAATAACAAAAGTGTATTAGTAATAGGTGGAGCTTATTCTGTAGATAAAGAATATAGAATAAAATATGGGTATTGTTGGTATGAAACTGAACAACCAGATGATGATATAAAAAAAAGAGTGTTTGAAGTAATTAAAAATAATAATAATGATATTGACATTGTATTGAGCCACACTTGTCCATATAAATATATGCCTCGAGAGGTATTTATGTCTGGAGTAGATCAGTCAAAAGTTGATTATAGTACAGAAAAATTTTTAGATGAAGTTGAAAAAAAATTAAATTATAAAAAATGGTATTGTGGGCATTTTCATACAGAAAAACAAATAGATAAAATAGAATTTATGTTTGGCAGAATTAAGGATTTTATTACAGGAGAATTTGTTCCAAAGTTAGGATATAATAATTATGAAATAATCAGAGATGCTTTTAGTAAAAAAGAAGCATGGTTAGATAGTAATAACCCACACTGCCCAATATGTAATTCTAATGATATAGTTTTACAAAAAGGTGATGGTTACAAAATATATGGTGATGACACTATAGCATTAATTTGCGAAGAGTGTAAAAAGGTTTATGGATTTAATGATGTTAAATATAAACAGAATTATCCTAGAGATTTATAAGATTTAGGTAAAATAGGTTTGAATAAAATCTATTTTTTTTATTGTCAAAATTAAAAAAGGGGGAATTATAAATGACAAATAAAAATTATAGTGAGAGTACCATAAGAGTTGGTACTTTTTTTAGTGGAATTGGAGCACCAGAAAAAGCTTTTCAAAAATTAAAAGAAGAAAAAATAATTAAAGATTATAGAATAGAGTTCTTTTCTGAAATAGATAAAAACGCTATTAAAAGTTATTGTGCGGTTCACAATGTTGATGAATTATTAAATTTAGGTAGTATTACTGAAATTAAAGGAAATGAATTACCTTATTGCGATATATGGATAGGAGGTTTTCCCTGTCAAGATATTAGCTGTGCGGGCAAAATGAAAGGATTTGATTTAAAAAGTGCAACTAGATCTAGTTTGGGATGGGAAATGATAAGACTTTTAAGAGAAGTAAAAAACAAGCCAAAGTATGTTGTTTTTGAAAATGTAGAAAACATTACAAGTAAACCTTTTAGAGAAACTCTATCTTTATTTAAACAAGATTTAATTAATTTAGGGTATACTTTGTATGATAAAGTTTTAGACGCAACTAAATATGACATGCCTCAAACAAGAAAAAGATATTTTCTTGTTGCTATTTTGGGTAATAAAAAAGTTTTTACTTTTGCTGAAGGAAATGGATGCAGAAAAAAATTAATTGATTTTTTGGATAAAAATATTGATGAAAAATACTATTTAACTACTGGTGATTTCAAAAAAATAGCTGAAAATAAAATAATATTTACTAACAAAAATGATGCAACAAGAGAATATGAAATTGATTTAAATAAATATAAAATAGGTGGTGTATGTGGAAAAGACAAAAAATGCAAGTTTGCTCAATCGTCAAGAGTATTTTCACAAAATGGGTATGCACCAACATTAACAGCAAATAATACATCGGATAATTTTAAAATATTAGTAGAGGAGGATTAGAATGAGAATTAGAAAAATCACATCAAAAGAAGCTTGGAGATTAATGGGGTTTTCAGATGAAGAATATGAAAGAGCATATAGAGTGTGTGCTGAAACATATTTATACCATCAAGCAGGGAATTCAATGGTGGTCAGTGTAGTATATAGTGTTTTAAAGTCAATTTTTTCTTAAAGTAAAAAAGACAATGAGATGTCTTTTATATTTCATAAAGTAATATACTTTATGAATATTATATTGTCCCCTATCTTAATCTTACATTAATAATTATATCATATTTTTTTTGAATTCGGTAGATAAAATTGCCGATTTCGGAAAAAATTGTTAAAAATTGTCAATTTTTAAAATGAAACCACTAAAAAAAAATAAAAAAATTTTTTTTAAAATATTATTTCTAGTCAAAATTTAAGTCATATATAATAGTAAAATTTATTAGGAGGTGAAATATGGGAAGAAAGGGAGAAAATATTTTTAAAAGGAAAGATGGAAGATATGAAGCAAGATATATCAAAGGTTATAATAATAATCGTGCTATATATGGATATGTTTATGATAAAACTTATAGTGCTGTTAAGAAAAAAAGAAATAGTCTTTTATTGACATTAAGTATTAAAAACAACATTGAAAAACATAATTCAGATATAGAAACACTTTGTATAAAGTTTTTAAACTCATTGAATATTAAAGATAGCTCTTATAATAGGTATTTATCATTAATAAATAACCATATACTGCCTTATTTTAAAAATTATAAAATAAGCAAGGATAATCTAAATGATTTTATATCTGAGGAATTATCAAGAAAATCGTTGTCAAGAAATACTATACATGATATTGGGACATTATTAAAACAAATACTTAACTATAACAATATAAATATTTCTTTTAAAATTCCATCAAAAATACAAAATAATATAAATTTATTTACTGAAAATGAGCAAAAACTTATTGAAAATGAGATACTTAGCAAAAATAATACTGATTTGTTTGGAATTTTATTCTGTCTTTATACTGGACTAAGAATTGGTGAACTTTGTGCACTAACTTTTGAAAACATAGATCTGGAAAAGGAAATCGTTATTATTAACAAGACGTTAATCAGGACAAAAACTATAGACCCTAAAAAAACTGATAATAAAACAAAAGTAATTTTGTCAACACCAAAATCAAAAAAATCTATAAGAGAGATACCAATTAATAATAGATTGATACCATATCTTAAGATTTATAAAGAAAGAAATGATGAGCATAATTATTTTTTAACAGAAAAAAAAGAATTTATAGAACCGAGAAGTTATTATAATCATTACCTCAACTTTTTGAGTTATTCAAATATTCAAAAACACACTTTTCATGCTTTAAGGCATACCTTTGGTACTAATTGTATTGAAAAAGGAATCGATCCTAAAGTTTTAAGTGTTATTATGGGACATTCAAATGTTTCAATAACACTTAATCTTTATGTACATCCAACTATGAAAATGAAGAAAAAATCATTAAATCTTCTCTAATTAATAGTCAATTTTTAAGTCGTAAATAATTTAAAGCAAATATTATCTGAAAATATTCTTCAGTTTCATAAAGTATATTACTTTATGAAATCCTATATTTTAAACTTATAAAGCATGATAGTTATTTGGGAGTAGCTATTATGTAGATTACTCCCATAAAAATATTGTGCGAGGAGGTGAAAAAAGATGAAAAAGAAAAAATCATTTGTTGCTCTTGCTTTAGTTGTTGCAGTACTAGTTTTAGGTGTTGGTTATGCCCTTACTACTATTGACTTAAAAGTAAATGGTGATATTACAGTTAGTCCAGATGATAGTAACTTTGATGTTAATTTTACTGATGCGAGCATAACAACAACTGGAACTTTAACAGGTAAAACTGATACTGCTACTAAAGGTGATGGAAAAATAGCAACATTATCAGTAAAAACTTTAAAAACAGTTGGTGAAAAAGTTGTCGCAGAATACACAATAACTAATAATAGTAAAGCTGGTATTAACGCAACATTAACTAATCCAACAGCAACACAAACAGATGATACTGCAAAAGATTATTATACAGTTACAGCTACACTTGAAAATAACGATGCTATCGCTCCTAACGGAACAAAGAAACTAACTGTTACTGTTGAATTAGTAAAAGCACCTTTAGAAGAAGTTACAGGAAACTTTACTGTTGCATTTAAAGCTAGTGCAACAAAATAGTATAGTTGATAGAAAGTAGATAAAGAAGGGATTTTATGGGTATAGATAAGATAAAAAATTATGTGTTTGAATTTATTTTAGTTACATTTCTTTTCTTTATTCTCTTTGTGTCAACAATATATAAAACAATATATTTGTCAATATTTCTTCTTATTTATATGTTGATACTAAAAAAAATAATTAAAAAAAGAAATATTATATCTCACTACAAAAAAGAAGTAACAATAGTAATGAGTGCAATGGGAATTATTTATCTAATAGTTTTTTACCTAATGGGAATACACTTTGGTTTTTATGAAACTTCGGTTAAATTTGGTAAAGTTGCTTTATTATATTATATAATTCCAATAACAATCATTGTGTACTCAACTGAAGTAATTAGAGAAGTATTTCTAGCACAACGAGGAAAATTTGCTAAGATAATCCCATTTATTGCATTTGTTCTTATTGATCTAATAATTTATGGTGAAGTATATAGTTATTCGAACCTAGATGATTTATTAATTATAATCGGTTTTATTGTATTCTCATCTATTTCAAGTAATTTGCTTTATAATTATATTTCACTAAGATATGGGAAAAACAGTGTTGTTGTATATAGACTAATAACTATTTTATATGCTTTTATTATTCCTTATACTCCAAACATATACATCTTCTTTAGAACATTTTTAAAAATTATTTATCCATACTTTATATATTTGTTTCTAGAATATACTTATTCAAAAACAAATTTTGCAGTTGCTTATAAGGATAAAAAAAGAGAGATTGTGTGGACTACTATATTAATAATAATTTTATCTTCGGTAACTATGTTAATATCTTGTCAGTTCAAATATGGAATATTAGTAATTGGTTCTAAAAGTATGACAGGAGCTCTTAATATGGGAGATACATCAATATTTGTTAAATATGATAAACAAAATATTAAAACAGGAGATATCATCGTATTTAAAAAAAACGGATTGCAAATTATACACAGAGTTATTGATAAAAAAGATATAAATGGTAGTATTAGATATTACACTAAAGGTGATGCCAATATGAGTGCTGATGATTATTATTTAGTGGATAGTGATATCATAGGAATATCAAAATTAAGAATAAAATATATTGGTTATCCATCAATTTGGATAAAAGACATGTTTTCATAAATAAAAATAGAATAAAAAGAAAGGAGTCTAACTATGAAAAAGAATCAAGTTAATGCAATACTTGTTGATCAAACTAAACGTAGAAAAACAATTATAAGTTATGCTTGTGTGTTATTTATCTTAACATTCATAGTTATGTCTTTCGTGTGTCTATTTTTAACAAAGAATAAAACTTATTATGTTCCTTATAATGAGGAAAGCAAAATAGATTATAAAGTTTATTTAAAAGAGAATGAATTCTTTAATAAAGAGTATCTAGATGCAAATAATCAATATATAGCTAGTCTTATAGATTATATTAATGCCACATTTGATTATAAATTAAACGTTAGTGAAAAAAATATAGATTATAAATATCAGTATTCTATTGAAGCAAATGTAAATGTAATAGATAAAAATACTAAAAATTCATTATATAAATACACTGATACACTTATTAGTGATAAGATAAATCATTCAAATAGTAAATCAAGCGTACAAATAAAAGAAGATGTAACGATAGATTATAATAAATATAATGATTTAATTAAAAAATTTGTTAGTATATATAATTTAGATGAGTCTATAGCAACTCTTGATATAGTTATGAATATTAAGGTGTTAGGAGAATGTGAAGATATCAAAGATACGGATAAAACATCAACTGTTTCTTTAAGTGTTCCATTAACTACCAAGACAGTTGCCATTGATATCTCAAAAAGTCTAGTAGATGCAAAGCAAGAAAACTTTATGGCTTGTATAGAAAAATCCCCATTTAACTTTTTATTCTTAGTTGTTGCAGTTGTTATGTTTATAATTGAAATTATAGTTTTAGTGATTTTAGTAAAATATATAATTAAAACAAGAACAGCTGAAAGTATATATCAAAGAGAATTACAAAAAATTCTTAACAATTATAAAAGTTATATTCAAAAAATAAATAATTCATTTGATTTAAGTGGATATCAAGTTCTTCAAGTAGATGAATTCACTGATATGTTAGAAATAAGGGATACACTAGGTCAACCAATATTAATGACTGAAAACAAAGAAAAAACTGGAGTATATTTTATAATTCCTAGTAACACAAAGATTCTTTATACTTATTCTTTGAAAGTATCTAAAATAAAAAAACAAATGAGAGAAAACGCAATAGAAAGAGGAATAATTAATGATTTTGAATTATGATACTTTTCTATCATATTCTTTTATTTTAAATAAATGGTGATATATATGGATAAATCAATAAAAAATAAAAATATTAATAAAAAGCCACTTTATTTATTTTTGATTACTCTTACAACAATTTTTATGTCTATTGGATATGCCACAATAAACTCTATTACTCTTGATATTAGTGGAGATGTTAGTCTTGTTTCACAAGATGGTTTATTTATAACTGAAGTTAATTATGATTCAAATATCGATGCAAATTTAGAAGAGTCAAAAATAATAACGTTTTCTAGTACCACTTTAAATTCTAGAGTTGTATTATCAAACACAAATGGGAACTCATCTATTACATATAGAATTAAAGTGTATAATAAAAATAACGAAACATATAGATTTAATAATTCCATTTATGATAATGCATTCTATAGTAATCAAAATATAATATTTACATTAACTGGTATAGATAAAGATACTAAGATAGAACCACATACATTTAAAGAATTTAGTATTACTTTTAGTTATAAAGATAATATTGTTCCTGATTCTAACACTTTAGTATCATATATAGGATTTAACTTTAAAATAAATCAAACTCAAATGGAAACAACTCTTGTAAATAATTATGTACCATCTGGTAATGTTGAAGATATAGAACATATAGATATTGAAAGTATGGAAGAAACAGAAAGAAAACAAAAATTTAGTAATATTGCTACTGGGAAGGAAATACATACAATAAAAGGTATAAATAATGAAAATGTAATTTTACTAAGAGGAAATTATGATGATAACTATGTTTCTTTTGGAGGATTCACATGGAGAATACTACAAATAGATGAAAATGGTAATCTAAGAATTGTATTAGATGGTGTAATAAGTGGAACAACATCTAAATATAGAAATAGTGCTTCTGCTGATACACTAGATTTAGCTAAAGAAATGCTTGCTTATGGTAATAGTAATATTAAACCAATTTTAGATAATTGGTATCAAAATAATCTAGCATCTAATTCTGATAAAATTGTAAAATCAAAATTTTGTGTGAATTTTGATTATTATACAAGAAAATCATCAGGTACATACGCGAATGTTAATTATTTTCAATCATATGAAAATTTAGGTCAAGATAGTAACAATTATTCTCCAATATTAGTTTGTCCTAGTAAATATATTACTCAAGAAAATATTGGATTAATAAGTGCAGAAGAAGTGGTTTTAGCAGGAGGAGCTTATAAAAAAAATAACACTTCATATTTCTTATATAATTCTAGTATTGATAATTACTACTGGACATTATCCCCAGCATATTACGATCCAACACATAAAAATGGAAATGTCTTTATTGTAGATAAAAATGGTGCTCCTACTGACTGGACTAGAAATCTATTAACGAATAGTTATTATATAAGACCAGTTATTACAATAAATGGCAATTTTGAAATGACAGGAGATGGGACAATTAATAATCCTTATCAGTATAAATAAAAGTTTATAGATATTTATTTTCTATAAACTTTTTTTATTTCAAATTTTGATTTATATATTTCATAAGAACTTCTGTTATCTCTTCTGCCGGTTCTTTACAATCATTATTTAGCCATTCTAATATAACATGGTATCCACCCTCAAG
>ULOX01014138.1_pt1 | contig 18780 bp, 19 predicted proteins | sample 1952911 | NCBI WGS metagenome assembly ULOX01 (sample SAMEA4835613, study PRJEB28245) | human gut metagenome | biome: gut microbiome; material: fecal sample | place: Denmark | collected 2008
GAGAGAAACTATGCAAATTATAGAAAACTTACAAGTCAAAGAAAAATTATATACCGAAAAATTAGAAAATGGCTTAAATATAATGATTATACCTAAAAAGGGTATAAAGAAAAAATATGTAATGTGGGCAACACATTATGGTTCAATGGACAATAAATTTGTTGTGCCAGGAGAAGATAAAGAAACAGAGGTTCCAGACGGCGTTGCACACTTTTTAGAGCATAAAATGTTCGAACAACCAAATGGAACAAATAGTTTAGATACATTAACAGCACTAGGAGTAAATGCGAATGCATATACAACAACAAATCACACAGCATATTTATTTGAATCAACAGATAACTTCTATGAAGCATTAGATGAACTTATGGATTATGTACAACATCCATACTTTACAGACCAAAATGTGGAAAAAGAAAAAGGCATTATAGGTCAAGAAATAATGATGTATGACGACTATCCAGATTGGGCTGTATACATGAATGCTTTAAAATGCATGTATAAAAATAATGCAATAACAATAGATATAGCAGGTTCAATAGATTCAATAGCAAAAATAGACAAAGATGTATTATATAAATGCTACAATACATTTTATAATCCTTCAAATATGGTAATGGGATTTTGCGGAGATTTTGAACCAGAAGAATTAATAAAAGAAATAAAGAAAAGATTAATAGAAAAACCAAATCAAGGAGAAATAAAAAGAATTTACGATCCAAAAGAAGAGGGAATTGTTAGCAAAAGCAAAAAAACTCAAATGGAAGTAAGCATGCCAATTTTTGTAATAGGAATAAAAGATGATACTTCAAATACAAAAGAAGAAATAGTAAAAAAACATTTAGCAATAGAAATATTATTAAACATGATTATAGGAAAAAGCTCTAGAACATACAAAAAATTATATGAAGAGCAACTATTAATATCAGAACCATTTGTAGAATATGAATTTGGAGATAATTTTGCACATATAGCAATAACAGGACAATCAAAAAATCCAGAATTAGTATTAAAAGAAATACAAGAAGAAATAAATAATCTAAAACAAGACGGATTAGATGAAGAACACTTTAACAGAATAAAAAATATGCTTTATGGAACAGCTGTAAAAGAATTTAACAATGTTTCAGATATAGTAAGAATGTTCGTTTCAGACTACTTTAAAGGAATAAACAGTTTTGACTATTTAGAAACATATAAACAAATTACAAAAGAATATGCAAAACAAATTTTAAATAATGTGTTTAAAGAAGAAAACACAATAATATCAGTAGTAGAGCCAAAAGATAAAACAAATTAACTTATAAAAATAGAGGTAAAAATGAACACTATTACATTTCCAGGACTAAATTTAATATTTAATATATCTAGAATAGCATTTTCAATAAATAGCATATACATTTATTGGTATGCTATTCTAATAGTTTTAGCCATTATTATTGGAATAATAATATTTAAAGTAAATGACCGGAAAGTATGGAATAAAATTTGCAGATATAATAGACTTATGCATATTTTTAATACCAATTTCAATAATATGCGCAAGGTTGTACTATGTATTATTTGAGATAAACTATTACATAAAAGAACCATTGCAAATTTTCAATTTAAGAAATGGCGGACTTGCAATATATGGTGGAATAATAGGTGGAGCAGTTACCTGTTATATATATTGCAAAAAGAAAAAAATAGATATAATGGATTTATTAGACTTTATAGCACCGTGTTTAGCACTTCGGACAAGCAATAGGAAGATGGGGAAACTTCATAAATATAGAAGCATACGGTGCACAAACAAATTTACCATGGAGAATGGGAATATATGAAGCAGGAAAATATATAGAAGTACATCCAACTTTCTTGTATGAATCAATAGCAACACTTACAATATTTATAATACTTACAGTAGTATCTAAAAATAGAAAATTCAAAGGTCAAATAACATATTTATACTTAATAATGTATTCATTTGCAAGAGCAATAATAGAAGGACTAAGAACAGACAGTTTAATGCTAGGACCAATAAGAATATCACAAGTTTTGTCAATAATTATATTCATAATGACGGTGATAGCGTATATTAAAAGAGTAAAATCAGATAAATTGGAATTTGTTTAGTTCCGTGAATTCAGGACAGTCCCCAAAATCCCCAGGTTTGGTGATTTTAAGGGACAGTCCCTAGAATTCCCCCTCACACAAATTACAATTTGTCGTTTTTTTTTATTTCTTGACAAAATGAAAAACAAAATATATTAAAATCTAAACAGATGTTAAAAAATAGAGAAATATGACATACGAAATTTATTCAAAAAACAGCATTTTTGCTGTTTTTTTATTGACCTAAATGTAAAAATATGGTATTTTATTAATATACAAAAGAAAAAATTAATAAAAGGAGTGAAAAGTCTATGGTAGATGAAGAAATCCTAGAATTAAGACGAAAATTAAATGAAAGTATAACAAAAGAGAAGGATTATACACATATATATACCCTAAGCCTAGAATTAGACGAATTAATAGCAAGATACTATAATAAAAAAATAAGAACAAGAATATATACGAAAGACAGAAGATAATGTCATAATAAAAAACAGTTTAAATATAAAAAATATTTAAACTGTTTTTTTAAATTTGTATTTACAAATTAATATTTTGTATGCTAAAATAACATAAAATAGCACAAGAAAATGAAAAATGTTGAAATAAAAGGAAAACTGTGGTATAATTTATTTAGATTATACAAAAGGAGGGAGTAATATATGAAAAAAACAATAAAAATAATTAGTATATTATTTCTTCTAATATTATTATTAATATTTAGTACAACAACATATGTACAAGCAGACATAGACATAAATCCAAGCAACTATAACCCAGGAATGCCAACAGTACAAGAAGGCGGAAGAACAATAAAGATGGCAGGTAAGATATTAGGTATTATTAGAAACTGCGGAGTTATAGCATCAGTTGTAGTAATGTCAATCATAGGACTTAAATATATGCTAGGGTCATTAGACGAAAAAGCAAACTACAAAGAGAATATGGTTCCATATATAGCAGGATGTGCACTATTATTACTTTGTACAACATTACCTAGTATAATATATAGTATAATGCAAAAATAGAATATAAATAAAGTGGGTGATAAAGGTGAATATAAATTTATTTAATAAAATACTAATAATAGCATTAGTATTATTAATAATAAACACAATTATTCCACTAAAAGTTAACGCAGTATCGGATATGTTTAAATCAGCAGATGATTTTCTATCAAAAGGGAGATCTCCAACCACTGTAATAGATGAAAAAAAATTACAATCTACATCTAATACAATATATAAATGGCTAATGACTTTAGCTATATGTGTTGCAGTTATAATAGGAGCTATAATAGGTATACAGTTTATAACAGGAAGCATAGAAGGAAAAGCAAAAATACAAGAAGCTTTAGTACCATACATAATAGGTTGTATAGTGGTGTTTGGAGCATTCTTTATTTGGAGAACGCTAGTAAATACAGGAAACAGTTTAGAAGGAGATACTCAGGATGCAACAAAACAAGAGATAAAACACAGATACTGGGGTGAACAAGAATAAAATTAGTTTTTAAAGTTTTCTTAAAGAGATTTAAGGAAGTTTAATATATAAATAATAAAGAAATGGAGGAGAATACTATGAAAAAATCTGTAAAAATAATTTCTGCATTATTAGTAGCTATTATGTTAGTTGTAGCAGTAAGTCCAATATGTTTTGCAACACAATTGAAGCCAGATTCTATAAAACCAGATTATTCTGGAATAGATACAAAAGGAATTCAAAGCACTGCATCAAAAATAATGGGATTGATTAGAAATATTGCAGTAATAGCTGGTGTACTAATTATTGGAATTTTAGGTTTAAAATACATGATAGGAAGTACAGAGGAAAGAGCAGAATATAAAAAATCATTTATGCCATTAATTATAGGTATCGTAGTTGTAATGGGTGCTACACAAATTGCAACAATGATTTTCTCAACATTTGGTGGTAACTAATAATAAAATAAAAAAACTTGTTAGAAAATCTAACAAGTTTTTTTATTTTATTACAAAAGTATTACATTTTTATGTTTTTTTTATTTTTTTTACTAATATATTACAATTAGTGCTAATATCTGTTATAATATATATAAGTATAATTGTATCAGGCAAAATGGTACAAAACAAAGGAGGAAACCAATTTGGCTACACATAGTATACCAAGAGATGTTAGAGGTGAAGGTAGAATATTATTTATATTCACCACACGTTCATTAATATTTACTGCTGTAGGATTAATAGTAGGATTATTAGTGAGTTCATTAATAGGATTGTTGTTTTCACAATTCTATGTAAAACTTATTATTTGTTTAATATTTGCTGCAATAGGTTATGGAATAGCAACATTAAAAATTCCAGATTCTCCTAGATTTGAAATAACAAGAAAAGCTGGAGGAGAAAGAATAGATGAGGTTATGCTAAGAGCTATAAAGTTTAAGGCTCAAAAGAGAAGAATATATGTATATACTAAGGAGGAAAAGAACAATGGATAATGCTGTAGATATGCTAACTATAGTAGCAGTAATTTTATTTATGATAGTTGTAGTACTAGTTATGGTATATTGGTACATGAAAAGAAAAGAGAACAGTCCAGAAAAACAAGAAAATAACAACTCAAACAATATTGAAAATTCTAAATTAAAAACAAAAGAAACTGCTAAACAGACTTCACAATATACAAAATTATCTGTATTTGATTTTATGGAGTTTGATAAAATAGAAGATAACATGATTGTACAAAACGGTGGGAAAAGATACTTAATGGTAATTTCTTGCGAGGGAATAAACTATGACTTAATGTCAGAAGTAGAAAAGACTTCTGTAGAAGCAGGATTTGTTCAGTTTTTAAATACTTTAAGGCATCCAATACAATTATATACACAAACAAGAACAATAAATATAAGTAGTAGCATAGAAAACTATACAAAAAAGATAGAAGAAGTAAAACAACAATTAGATAAAAAACAAATGGAATATAATAAAATGCTTCAATCTGGTTCATATAGTACAACGATTACAAGGGAATTAAGAACAGAGATTGCAAGATTACAAAACTTATATGACTATGGCAAAGATATTACACAAAACATAGAAAAAATGAGTTTAAATAAAAATGTTCTTAAAAAGCATTATTATATAGTAATTCCATATAACACATCGGATTTGGGAAACGATATGCTAAGTGACGAAGAAAAAAAACAAATGGTGTTTTCAGAATTATACACAAGATCACAAGCTTTAATAAGAACATTGTTTGCATGTAGCATGAAATGCAAAGTAATGGATTCATATGAACTAGCTGAATTATTGTATGTAGCATACAATAGAGATGAATCGGAAGTATATGGAATAGAAAAAGCTCTAAAAGCAGGATATACGGAATTGTATTCAACAGCACCAGATGTACTAGATAAAAAGATGGAGGCTTTGAACAAAACAATAGAAGAAAAAGCTTTAGAAATGGCAAAAGAATATGTTGATGAAATAAAATCAGAAAAAGAAAAAGCAGTAGAAAAAAAGGAAGAATCAATTGATGATTTAATAGATGAAATGGCAACAGCTATATTGAAAGAAAATGAAAGATATATAGGAAAAGAAGTAACAGAAGAAGCTATAAAGAGAGTAAAAGGAAAAAAACAAAAGAAGGAGGAAAATGCAAATGACAAAGAAGAAAAAAAGAGAACTAGAAGAACAACAAAGACAAATGCAGATGCTTAAACAAGAACCAGAATATGAAATTTTAAGAAAGAAAACAATAAAAGAATTAATTGCTCCATCTGGAATAGATGCTTCTAATATAGATCATTTAGAAATAATTTCTAATACTACAAGATATGCAAGAAGCTTTTTCGTATCAGCACTTCCAAGAATGTGTACATTTCCAGAACTATTTAGAGATATGTATCTATTTGGAGATATAAATACATCTGTATATATAAACCCAGTTCCAGAGTCAAAATCTCAAAATGAGTTAAATAAAGTGATTAATCAGTTGGAAACAGAAAGAATTGTTGCTGCAGACAGAGGAAATATAAACAGAGAAAGCATATTAACTCAAAAAAGATTAGAAGCAGAAGATTTAAGGGATAATATAGCATCAGGATTCAATAAATTGTTTGAAGCATCAGTTGTTGCAACACTTTTTGCATACAATCTACAAAGTTTGGACGCATATACAAAATTGCTAGCAACAGAAATGTCTAAAAATTTAGTTGGAATAAAATCGGCATGGGCAATGCAAGAAGATGCATTTAAATCAAATTTGCCACTTATGAATGATAAAATAAAAAGAACACATACATTTGACCGTGCTTCTATGGCGACAGTTTTCCCATTTACTACATCAGAGGTAGGACATCTAACAGGAATACCACTAGGATTTAATAAACAAACAGGAGTACCAATTTTATTTGATAATTTCCACCCAAGTTTAACAAATTATAATATGGTTATATTTGCTAAATCTGGTGCTGGTAAATCTGTTACAATGAAAACATTAATTTCTAGATCTTCTGTTCTTATGGGAATAGAAAGCTTGGCATTAGATGCCGAGGGCGAGTATTCAGCAGTTGCAGATGCACTTGGTGGAATAAATGTAGTAATAAGTCCAACTTCTAAAACAATTATAAACTTATTCGATATAGAAATAGAAAGAACAAAAGACGAAATAACAGGAAGAGAAAGACCTATTTTAAATGTAGAAAACAAAATAGAGGACGTTACACAAGCTCTTTTAACCATGGCAAGAGGTAGCACAAGAAGTGAAGAGGTAAATGAGCTTACAAAACAAATTATAGCAGAAGCAGTTGCAGAAGAATATACAAAAGCGGGAATAACATCAGATCCAAACAGTTTATATGAAGCTTCAAACGGAGGAATAAGAAGAGAAAATTTATTTAAAGAAAAGAAGCAAATGCCTACAATTGGGTCATGGTATAAAACACTAATAAAAAAAGCTAAAGAAAATACAGATCCTAACTATCAATTTCACTACAGCTATTTGTTAAAAGTTATGAAACAATATGTAAGAGAATTAAATGGACAAATGGCATATTTTGATGGGCAATCTACATTTGAACTATTAGATGGAGCACCATTTATAAACTTGGATATATCTCAATTGGAGGAAAGATTTGCAAGGCCACTTGCACAACAAATATTACTTTCTTGGATTTGGGAAAAATATGTTAAAAAGAATAGTGAAGATAGAACAAAAGCAACTAAAAAAAGAGTTTTAGTTGATGAAGCTTGGATGCTTCTTCCATATCCAGAAGCAGTAGAGTTCTTAAATAAAATGGCAAGACGTGCAAGAAAAAGAAATGTATCACTTGCAATAATTTCACAAAGATTCCAAGACTTTTACGAAAAACCAGAAGCACAAGCGGTACTTACATCTTCAGACACTAAGCTATTTTTAGCACAAGATAAATCAGAAATAAATTACTTAAAAGAAGTATTTAAATTAAGCGAAGGAGAAGCGGGATTTTTAGTAACTTGTCTAATAGGAGAAGGACTTTTAAAAGTAGGCTCAGATACAGCAATAATCCAAATAACACCAACGAAAAAAGAATTTGAGTTTGTGGAAACAAACTTAAATAAATTAGCCAACAAAAGTTAGATAAATAGGTAGAAAGGATTAAGAATATGAACTTAATTACTAATAAAAAATTAACAAAAACTTTAATGTTAATAGTGGTGTTTGTATTGATATTTACTTTTATATTGCCAAATTATTCTTTAGCAAAATCGCAGGATGAAAAAGATGGAGGTAAACTATTTAGACCAATAGCACAATTATTAGCATTTGTTTCAGATCTTTCAATAGAATTAGCACAGCAATTTTTGTGGGATGGAAGCACAATAAATGAAAAAAATGAATACCATATATACATAGGACCAGCAACAATATTTACAGGTAAAATTCCACGGATTAGATGCTAATTTTATAAGTCCAAGTAATACAACTGTTAAGAAGAAAACTAGTCAGAATACAACTATTAAAGCATTAGAATTTACTGGAGCAAAAATTGACAAGACAGAAAATATAGCTAGAACAGTGGTTGGAACTGCTTTTAGTAGCAAAAAAGTAAATGAACAAATAGAAAAATGGAAAAAAGAAAAGACATATAAGCAAGAAATAGACTACAATATAGAAAAATTAAGGACTGTCAATGGCTATAATTCAATCCTTACTAATTCCACAAATGAAGAAACTTTAGAAACCACATGGGAAACTAATAACGGAAAATATTATTGTGTGGTAAAAGCAATTAACGCTTCTACTACAACTGACCTTCAAGGACAAACTAGTACTGAGACTTGGAGTACTAATTTATACTTATTGGAGTTAACAGGTCCCAAAAATTTAAGCGATGCGGAAGAAAATTTAACTACAGGTACAGAAACTGTAGTACATTCATCTACAGCAGGACAATTACAAAGCTCAATATCAACATGGTATAAAACATTAAGAATGATAGCAATAGTAGGGCTATTATCAGTATTGGTATATGTGGGAATACGTATATTAATAAGTAGTACAGGACAAGATAAAGCAAAATATAAAAAAATGTTGGCAGATTGGGTCGCAGCAATGTGTATATTGTTTTTATTACAATATGTAATGGTGTTTACAATGCAGATGACAAAAAAAGTTATAGAAATATTTGACACAGAAAATATGGTTAGATATGAGGATTCAAACAAAGAAAGGCCATATGATTATTTAATAAGTACAGTAAGAGCAGAACTAGGAGAAACTAATGATTCAACAGAAAGTTATGCAGAAATATTTGCTTATATAGTAATTTATATAGTGTTAGTAATATATACAATGGTGTTTTTATGGCAATATCTAAAGAGGGTGGTAATGCTCGCGTTTTTAACAATGATAGCACCATTAATAGCATTAACATATCCACTGGATAAGATAAAAGATGGACAAGCACAAGCATTTACCATGTGGATTAGAGAATATGTATTTAATGCTTTATTACCAGTAATACATACTATAATATACTATATGTTAGTATCATCAGCTATGAACTTTATAGTAGATGGTGGAAATTGGCTATATGCAATAGTAGCAGTAGGATTTATGATGCCAGCCGAGAAATTCTTTAGAAAGATGTTTGGATTTGACAAGGCAAGTAGTATAGGTCAATTAGGAGCAGCAGCAGGCGGAGCAATGGTAATGAATGCAATAAACAAAATGAAATCAGGAGGAGGTTCAAAATCAGGTTCAGGTTCAGGAGGAGATTCATCAAGTTCAAGCAAAACAAGAACAGGATATATACCAGCACCAGCACCAGATAGTGATTCAGGAAATCCAGGAGGAGGTTCCGGAGGAGGCTCTGGCAGTAATCATGCTAACCAACAAAGTACAACAAGTGCATTTGGTGAAGATATAGCAACTGGACAGCCAAAACCAACAATATATGGAAATGGAGTTAAATCAGGTTCAAAGAGAATTATAAAAGGTATAGGTAACAGTCTTCATCAAAGATACTTTAATAAGCCAAATGCAATGAGATTAGGAAAGAAAGCAGGTAGAACACTAAGAAGAGGACTAGGAAAAGGAATAGGAATAGCAGCATTAGGAACAGCAGGATTAGCAGCAGGAATAGCATCAGGAGATCCAACAAATGTGCTTAAATACGGAGCAGCAGCAGCAGCGATAGGAGCTTCAGGAATGGGAAAAATAGATGATAAAGCTATGGAATTTGGACATGAAAATAAAGAGCAAATAAAAGAAAACATATTTGGAACTGATGAATATAACATGCGTAAAACTACTAAAGAACTAAATAATGATATGGATTTCTTAAAAACATGTAGTCAATTAGGCTTAGATAAAGATCAAAGAGAAGATGCAATAAGAATGCTTAGTGCAAACGGAATAACAAGTGCAAATGATATAAAGCAAGCAATGGATATAAGAGCAAGCCACATGAATGATAAAGATGGACCAGTAAGCCAAGAAGAAATTGTAGCAGCTGCAAAAATGCATAAAAGATTATCAAAATCATATTGGGGACAAGAAAAAAATGTGGAAGATTATGAAAGAAGATTAAGAGAAAAAGGACTTAATGCAGAACAAGCTAAAAGAGCAATAAGATTAATAAGCGATTTTAAAGGAGATTTAAGTTAGTGAACAGTATAATTGGATTTTATAACAAAAATAGACATGCTATATGGATAACAATTGTTGTTATAATATTAATATTTGGAGTAATAAAAACATTAAATAACTCTTTGAAAAATAGTACAAAAGATAGGAGTAGTAGTACTAATATTAGTACTACTACTTATATTAATAAGAATTATTCAATAATATCTGGAACAGATGTACCAAAAGAAGTTGCAAGTGAGTCAACAGAAATTATAGATAATTTTATAAAATTTTGTAATGAGAAAGAAATAAGCTCAGCATATAATTTACTTTCAACTGATTGCAAAGAAACACTATATCCAACAGAAGAAGAATTTAAAAATAATTATGTTGAAAAAATATTTACAACATATAGGCTATGTGACAAAAGAGCATGGATAAATACAGACAACTCTTATACTTATAGTATAAAAATTACAGAGGATTTATTATCAACAGGTGGGAATAAAGATGATATGAGTATTCAAGACTATTACACAATAGTAAAAGAGAATGATGAGTACAAATTAAATATAAACAATTACATAGGAAAAGAAGAAGTTAATAAAACAAAAAAACAAAATGGAGTAGAAATTTATATAGCAGAAAGAAAAAATTATATTGATTATGAAATATATATTTTAAAAATAAAAAACAATACTCAAAATGATATATTATTAGACAGTAAGAAAAATACAAGAACAGTGTATTTGACAGATATAAAGAATCAGAATTATGTTGCATTTTTAAATGAATTATCTATAGATGATTTAACTATAAAAAGTGGAATGATGCAAACGGTGAGTATTAAATTTAACAAAGCATATAATCTACAAAAAGTAGTAAAATCAATAAATTTTACAAATATAGTTTTAAATTATCAAGAGTATTTAAATAATGGAAATAATCAGTTTGCACAAATAGAAATAGAAATATAAATTACGAAATAAAGGAGGTGTTACAATGGATCCAGAAGAAGAAGAGCAAAAAAAACAGGAAAAGGGCTTTCTAGAAAAATCAAAAAATGAATTAAAAAGAAGCAGAGAAAGAGCAGAAAAAACAAAAAAAACAATAAAAATTTTTATGAAGTTACCTATGCCTCTAAAAATTATTTTGCTTGTTCTTATATTAGTCCCAGTAGTTATTGTGTTGATTGGAGGATTTTTATACGTAATAAATTATAGAAATTGGGATATAGCAAGAACGGCTAAAGCAGAAGCTTTAGGATCGGGAACAGGTTATTCTTCTGGCATAGTAACACTTAACAAAGATAAAGGCACTTGGGATATTAGTATAAATGATGAGTTAAAGAAAAAATTGACAGATGCAGGAGTAGACATAAATGGAATGTCGCAAGACGAATTACTTAAACAATTATTAATATTATATGGATTTGATGAAAATGATTTTTCAGATAAAGAAATAAAATTAATGCCATATTTATTAAAAGCTGAGATAGCAACTCAATATGTGGATTTAAGAAGTAGAGATCAAATGTATGATTCAGCTACTAAGAAATATAAAACATTGTCAGATTCTGAAATAGAAGAAGCATCAAAAAACAATCAGATACTTGGAACAATACATATAAAAAGGGTAAACACATCAGATTTAGATAATTCAATAGTATTAGAATATATCAAATACGAGGACTTTAAGAAAAAATTAGAAACTAATGATTATGATAAGGTAAAAGGATATTTTTCAATTAATGATGAGGGAAATTTAGTAATCGCAACATGGGGGTATAATAAAACAACATATACACTTGCGGATGGAAAGATAGAAAATCCATATAAAGGAACTGATACATTTCAAAATTCGGAAAGTTATACTTTATCAGAAATGGTAGTAGATTATAAACCTTTGGTAAGTAAATATACACTTCCATTTGAAGTGTTAACAGCATTATTAGTAAATTCAGAAGATACCGAATTTGTGGAGAAGGTAGCAAATTTAGCTTTTAGTGCAAATATAGAGGTTACAATTGCAGAAGAAATGACAGAAACAAAAAAAACTTATGTTACAAATTATTATGAGACAATAAGAAATTATCAATATATTCGTATGTGTGCACCTGTAAGCGGTAACAGAAGCATAATAGAGGAATATAAATTCTTATCAGGTGATTCGAGTTGCGACACTTATAGTGATGTTATAGATGATCTAAGTGGATTTTCTAGAGTAACTCCACCGAAAGATATACATGATTGTACATATAAGGATATAAATTTTACAAATAATCAGCCAAGCTATACGGTAAAGCAAGATATAATACTTAAAGATAACACATATAAATATGGTATAACAGATGCTGATACATGGTTTATGAAAGCAGAAAAAACTATAGATAAAAAAGTAACAATAGAAAATTTAGAGCAATCAGCAAGCAGAGTAGAAGATACGTATAAATATAATGAAACAAAAAGCAGTAAGAGAGCAAATATACCAAATTATATAAAAAGTAGTTACTTGGAAGAGTATTATAATAATAATAAACAAACAATAGAAGAAATAGCAAGACAAAAAACAGAGCAACAGGCGAATTCACAAGTAGCAACACAACCTCATCCAATAGTGTCAATTGTACCAGGTAATGCAAATACAATAAAAATTGAATATAGTCAACAGATAAATCAGATTATTGATGGTAATGGCAGAAGGTTTTATGGTACAAGTACAAAAAATCCGTCAACAGGATTTACAATTATAACTGTATCAGGCATAACTAGCAGTAGTTTAACACTTGTTGATTCAGGGGGAAATACATTTTCATATATGAAAAATGCAGCTGGAGTGTGGGAGTTTAAAGGCTCTACACCAGCTATAGATGTAGATTATGACCAAATTACGATTAGATATAAAAGAACAGACACTGAAAGTTCAATAGCTTCTGGAAGTATAAAAACTAAGTATGAATTAGTGGAAGAAACTCCAACACAGATAATCTATGATAAAAAAGATGAAAAATTCTTAAAAGCATATGATGAGAGCTCAAAAGCAAAAGGAAATATGGCTAGCACACCAGGATGGTTAGAAGAGATGATAGATGAATATGATCCAAATTTTTCTACAATAATAATGTATTTATTGGATTCATATTATGGAAGGGACACCAGTGAATATGATATTGAAGGAATTAAAGGAATATATTCTTTAGGTGATTTTACTTCAATAATGAGTATACGAGGCGGTATGGTTGTAAAAGTAGATGAACCACAAGCATTAAAAGAGCTTAACAAACAACAAATAACAGATGTAATAAGCAACTATTTTAAGGTTAAAGAAGCAAGAGGCAATTTCTTAGGAGTAGTAGATGACCTTGTTTATATACAAGATACGTATAAGGTAAATGCAATATTTGCAATGGCAATAATTCAAAAAGAGTCTAGTGGAGGAACCGGCTGGAACTTAATAGATAGAGAAACATATAACTGGGCAAGTATTAAAGGAAGCTATAACGGGAATTCCTATGAAGATAGAAATGGTACAGAATGGAGAAAATATTCTAGTTTTAATGAAGCAACAAGAGACTTGGGGAAACTTATTGGTGAGGATGGTCCATATTTTAGCAGTGGAAATTATACTGTAGAAACAATAGGAAATAAATATTGCCAGCCACCAGATGCATGGATAGATCAAATATCAAAGTATATAGTAGGAATGTATGAAAGCATAGGAGAATCTGTATATACATTTACAAGCGATGGAAACGATATGCAAAAGAAAGTAGCTGAGATAGCAATGAATTCTACACAATATGGTATACAAACTAATAAGGGCTATTGCCAAGGATGGGTAGCAGATGTATATGCAAAAGCAGGCGTTAATGGTGGACGTAGAGTCTCGGCAAATACGGCTGTTTTAGCGGGAAGAAAGTGGGGAGTATCTAAAGATTGGAATACAATACAATTAGGTGCAACTGTATATGGTTATGCATATAAGTATGCTAATCAGTATGACTCAGCAGGACATGTTGGAATTTATATTGGTGATGGACTAGTTGCTCATAATATTGGGTATTTAAAAATAGACGATTTACAAGACTGGATAAAAAAATATGATGGCATGTGCTGGGGATGGAATGGAGGAATTGATTTGACAGGAGGAGCATTCCCAAGTAAAGGTGGACTTATGTAAAATTAAAATGGGAGAAATATAATGAAGAAGTTTATAAAGTTTACAATTATAATATTAATGATAACTATTATTTTGTTAATCTGTATAATAGGACTTTTTAAGAAAAAGGAAGAAAAAAGTATATATGAAGGAGAAGGAAAATCAAATTATATTACAATTGATAATCCATGTATTATAAAAAAAGTAGATGATAGAAATATGTTTTTTGCAGTTAAAAATATAGTGAAAGCATATTTGACTGCAATAGGAACGAATGACAACGCAAAACTAATGAATTTTATTTCTAATGATTATATAAAAGAAAATAAGATTAATGTTAATAATGTATTGTCTAATGTGCCTGATGAATCAATTGAATACACGGACAATTATGAATTTATAATAAATAAAATATATTTTTCAGAAGAAAACGATTTAATAAATACATATTTTATGGAAATATTCTATTACAATTTGAATAATAAGAAGAAGTATGAAACAAGATTAATGGTGCAACTAGATCCAGTTAATATGACATTTCAAGTGATTCCATATATATATATGAAAGAAAAAGGTTATGACAAATTAAGCATTGGTGATTCATATAGTGCAACAGTTAAAGAAGTTGCAAATAAAAAAGATAATACTTATAAAATGGTTCCAATTCCAAAAAATACGATGGCAGATAGATATTTTAGTATATATTTGGAATATTTAAAAAATGATAAAGAAGCTTCATATTATTTGCTAGATAAAGAATATAGAGAAAAAAGATTTGAAAACATAAATAAATATTTAGAATACATTAAGAAAGCAGATTTAGAAAATGCAGTAATAAGCAAATTCCAAGCATATGACTATGATGAATATACTGAATATGTGTGTATAGACATAGAGGGACGTTACTATATATTTAATGAAAGCGGTGTTATGGATTATTCAATAATGTTAGATACTTACACATTAGATTTACCAGAATTCTTAGAGAAATATAACTCGACAAATGAACAAGGAAAAGTTGTTTTAAATATACAAAAATTTATTGATGCTATAAATTCATATGACTATAACTATGCATATAACTGCTTGTCAACTGGCTTTAAAACAAATTATTTTAAAACTGTACAAGACTTTGAAAAGTATATAGAATCTACTTTATATGCAAAAAATGAAGTGTCTTATGAAAGTTTTGAAGAACAAAGCGGACTATATAAGTATAAAGTAAAAATAACGAACAAGGAAAATCAGACAGAAAGTACAACAAAAACATTTATAGTAAAACTAAATGATGGTACAGATTTTGAAATGTCATTTAATGTAGATTAAAAGGAGGTCTTAATATGGCAGAAAATGAAGCAATGGAAGGAAAAGATTTTGCAAAAGAAGAACAAGTTAAAGCTAAATTTGAGGAAATACTTACACAGATAATAAATGAGATGGAACATGACGAAGCAACAGTTACATTAGAGGGAGAAGCAGCAGATATTAATATAAATGTAAAAAAAGAAAAAGAAGTATACAATATTAGTTTGCTTGGTGAAAATATTGCAACAATAGATGAAAATAAACAATTCTCTTATGATATAAATGGTTTGGAGAATGTAAAACAAAAATTAGAAGACAAAAAAAATCCTGTTGCCAAATATGAAGACTTAGGACTTCCCGATATAGAATATTTAAAAGAACTAGAAAAAGATAAACAAAAAGAAGATGACGAACAGGAAAAAGAAAAAGAAAATCCAGATGATGAAGAAAAGGACGAAAATGAAAAAGACGAAGAAGAAAAACCAGATTTAGAAGATGACAAAGAAGAGGATAGAGAAGAAATTGCAGAAAAATATAATATTAATTCAAAAGATGTTATACATATAAAAAGAGATGAAGGAGAAAAAGTAACCGAGCATGACACTTTTGCTAATGCTGCAAATTTTGATAAAAAATATAAAGATATATACATGATAAGAGGAAAAGATCCATATTCTTGGAAAGCAATAGGAAAAGACAAGGACGGAAAAAAGGAAGAAATAGAAAATGAACAAAGTAAACAAACAGGGGGAAAGAATCCAGACATTACAATCAAAAAGTTAAGTGGAGAAAAAATAGAAGAAATAAAACCACTTGCTGTATACAAAATTGATTCTCAGACAGCATATGCTATAACAAGAAATGAGCACGGCCAAAGTGAGCTTATTTATTGTAGACAACAAGCGGGAGACGAAAAAAACTATTGGGGAATTAAAGTACCAGAAGCAGAAAGAAAAAATACTATACAAGAATCTGCAGATGCAAGAGAATTTTTGGATAGAAGAAACAATTCTAGTCAAGATTTGTCAGGCAAAGCAAAAGCTTTTGAAAAAGCAGATGATTTAGATAAAAGAGGAGTTCCTTCAAAAGAAAAAGGAGTACAAACATATGAAATAGAGGGAAACGAGAGACAGAATAGAGAAGTTACAAAAGAAGAAATAAAAGAAGATTTATATGAAAGATTAGGAATAAAGGAAAAAATGAAAGGTGCAATGCCGGGATATCTTGACTATATAGAAGAAAAAATAGACCAAAAGGCAGAAAGAATAATGAAATTATTAGAAGAAAATGATTCAATGACATATGAGGAAGCAGTGAACAGAGCAGAAAGAGAATCAGGAGAAAGAGAACAAGGAGGAAAAACACCAGACGAAGGAACAAGAAAAAGAGGCGAATAAATTTTAAATTAAAAAACTATTTTAAGCTAAACCAAAATTTTTGCATAAACTCCTAATAATAGCTAAAACTATTATTGGGAGTTGATTTTTTATGAAATTAAAGTCAAAATTAATTTTATGTGTAATGATTTTTTTCTTGATAGCAGGTATATTTACAAGCAGTTTAGCAATGAAAAACTATCAAACAGTAAGCACACCAACAGGTTTTGTTACTGCAACAACACTAAATGTAAGACAAGGACCACGGTACTAACTTTGGAGTAATAACAAAAGTGTATAAAAACCAATATATACGCTTATTTGCAAAAATAGGAGATTGGTATGTTGTACAAACGGATAATGATTATATTGGAGCAGTTAGCAGTAAATATATTAAACTAATATATCCTAATACTCGGAAGTGCTGGGAATAATTCTAACACAACAAAGCCAAATGCAAACAATACTACCAAAAGTGAACTTACAGCTGATGAACAAGAGGTATTTGATTTAATTAATGCAAAAAGGGTTGCTAATGGTTTATCTGCATTAAAAATAAATGACGAGGTACAAAATGTTGCAAGAATAAAGGCACAAGATATGGTCGATAATAGTTACTTTTCTCACACTTCACCAATTTATGGTTCGCCATTTGATATGATGAAAAAATTCGGAATAAGTTATAAAACAGCAGGAGAAAACATTGCAGGAAATTCAAGCAACAGTGGGGCTGTAAATGCGTGGATGAATTCAGAAGGGCATAGAGCAAATATTTTAAATAGTAGTTTTAATTATACGGGGATAGGTGTAGTAAAAAGCCCAAAATATGGAAAAATATATGTGCAAATGTTTATAGGAAAATAAAACTAAATTATGCATTTTTAATGCTTTATTTAATAAAATTTAAAAGGTGATTTTATTGAATAATATAAAAAAAATAATAATTGGATTTATAATTGCATTAATTTGTGTTAATGTAAGTGTATTTGCATACGAAATAGAAGAAGAAACGGACTATGTATGGTTAAAGGAAGAAATAGAAAATGTTTCTACAAATGTTTCAAAAGAACCAAGCATTTTATCAAGAAGTGCAATTGCTTTTGATAGAAATTCAAAAACAATATTATATGGTAAAAATTATGACAAAGAAGTTCCAATGGCAAGCACAACAAAAATAATGACAGCAATAGTATTTGTAGAAAACAATAAAAACTTAAATGAAGAAGTAGAGGTTTGCAAACAAGCTGCAAACATAGGGGGCTCAAGGTTAGGACTAAAAACAGGAGACAAAATAACAAAAGAAGATTTATTATATGGATTGATGCTTTGCTCACGGAAATGATGCTGCGATACAAGTAGCCGTAAGCACTGCGGGAAGCGTAGAAAATTTTGCTAATTTAATGAATAAAAAAGCACAAGAGCTAAATTTAAAACATACTCATTTTATAACTCCACATGGATTAGATGAGGAGAAACATTATACAACTGCATATGAGCTTGCGTTAATTGCCGATTATGCATTAAATATTCAAAAAATTCCAGAGGTTGTAAGTACTAAAGTGCATAATGTAAATATAAATGGAAATATAAAAACAATAACAAATACAAATGAGTTGCTTGGATATTTAGATGGGGTGAATGGAGTGAAGACGGGATTTACAAATGGTGCAGGAAGATGTTTAGTAACGTCAGTAACAAGGAATGAATTTAATATTATAACAGTTGTACTAGGAGCCGATACTAAAAAAAT
>ULOX01037038.1_pt1 | contig 18689 bp, 20 predicted proteins | sample 1952911 | NCBI WGS metagenome assembly ULOX01 (sample SAMEA4835613, study PRJEB28245) | human gut metagenome | biome: gut microbiome; material: fecal sample | place: Denmark | collected 2008
TTGATATATACAAAAATTTATCATTTATTTTTATGTTACAAGCCAGGGCTTTATTATTGTTTTTTTATGGGTAAGGAAATAGTCGTGGAAAATCCGTTATTTAATGCACTTGAAATAGATACTGTTCCATTATGAATAGAAATGATTTCTTTCACAAGCAGAAGTCCTAAACCATGTCGTAAATCTAATCTTTCATCTGTACTTTGCAGATAATGAGGTGTTGACTGTATTTTTTGTAATTTTTCTTCTGATATTCCTTTTCCGTTATCACTGATTACCAATATTAAATTGTTTCCATTTACAGCTAAACTGACTGAGATTGTACAACCATTTTCATTATGATTGATACTGTTAGAAATAATATTTTGTATTGCTCGATATAACAATCTTTCATCTCCTATAATAGAGATTTGTTCTGTATTACAGTCTAAATTTAATTCAAAATCAAATTTATCATTTAGATTGTTATTTAGATACTCAACGACAATTTCTCGTATCATTTTACATAAATGAACAGGCGTTTGTTTAACTGGCTGAACATTATAATTTAATTGACTCACAAGGTTCAAATCCTGAACCAAATTTTTAATTTTAACACTTTGGATTTTGATAATATTTGCTTGTTTTCTGGTGTTTTCCCCAACATCTAATGAAGAAGTTATTCTATCTGCATACCCCATAATCATGGAAAGAGGTGTTCGTATATCATGTATTAGCATTTATGCTCTTGTTATCATCACGATGTGAAAATATATGGTTTACATTAGGTATTGGCGTAGCAGGATTTTTTAGCGGTATGGCAATGTCGCTTTCAGATATAGCTATATTTCTTATTAACCCATTTGTACTAATGATGAAACCAGCGGTAGCTTCTACTGCTAGTATTGATATGAAAGTTTTAATTTTAGGCTTTGTTGAAACAATCATATTCTTCATGGTTGGCTGGTATTTAGGCAAAATAAAGCATTATGAATAAAGGAGACAATCGTATGTCAATTATTGAATTGTTAAAAATAGAATTTATGAAAGTGAAAAGGTCTATGATTTTACCTTTGCTTTTAATCCTACCTATTTTAGTTGTGGTTTCTGGTGTTTTCAGTATCAGTATGTATATGACACCAGAATATACAAATGCTTGGTCGGCAATGTTTATTCAAAGTGCATTGCTTTTTGGTTATTATTTACTTCCGTTTTCAATGGTAGTTGTATGCGTTATGATTGCTAACAGAGAAACAAAGAATAATGGTATATTAAAAATGCTTGCTTTACCCATCAGCAAAGGAAAACTTGCCTTAACAAAATTCTTTGTGCTATTGAGCTTTTTAGCAATCCAGTTACTTATCTTTTCTCTCTCATTCGTCATTGCAGGCTTTATTGCTACTAAAATAATGAATGTAACAGAATCTATTCCTGTCCTTTATTTATTAACGTGGACATTAAAATTATTTACGACTATGATTCCAGCTATTTCGTGTATGTGGGCAATTACAATACTGTTTGAAAAACCGATGCTATCTATGGGATTAAACTTACTTCTGATAATTCCGGGGGTTTTGGTTGCTAATACGTAAGCGCCTAATTTTAGGGTAGATTTTTATCCTCCCATTTTCCATTTATAATGATTGCTAGGAAATGCTAACATTTCACTCTATTTCAAAGGAGCACAATCATTATGGGTAAACGTGTTTGTAAAGAAGACCAGATTCGTCTGATTATGGAGTGCCGTCAAAGCGGCCTCTCCGACTACCAGTGGTGTGAACAGAACGGTGTTCATCCTGGAAATTTCTATAACTGGGTAAGTAAACTACGAAAATCAGGCTACACATTCCCTGAATCGACTGCAAAGTCGAATGCCACACTAAACAGACAGGAAGTTGTAAAACTGGATCTGGTCCGGGATTTGGAACCTAGTCCTATAATAGAGCAAAATGTTAGCCGGGCTATTTCTCCGGAAACTCCATCTATTGCGGCAGAGCTTCTTGTTGGCGGAATTACTCTTCGTCTTTTTAATGGTGCAGACGAACAACTGATACAGAATACACTTCGTCTGATCGGAGGGATGAACCATGCTTGGTGACATTTCCCTCGCAACCAACATTTATATCGTGACTGGATACACGGATATGAGAAAGTCCATCGATGGTCTCTGTGCAATCGTGATGGATCAGTTGAAAGAAGAACCAAACAGTCACTCCATCTACATGTTTTGCGGGAAGCGTTGTGATAGGATCAAAGTGCTTCTTCGCGAACCCGATGGGTTTGTTTTGCTTTATAAAAAACTAGATGTTATCCAGGGCAGATACCGCTGGCCTCGTAATAAATCCGAGGTGAAATCCATTACCTGGCAACAGTTCGACTGGCTGATGTCCGGGCTTGATATTGAACAGCCAAAGGCTCTAAGAACCGCCTAAAACCCTTGATTTCACTGGATTTTCCGCCTCTTTTGTGGTATAATAAAACCATCAAATGAAGGAGAAAAGTCATGGCAAGGAGCAGCAAAGACATTCAGCTTTCTGAGTTAAAAGATATGATTGCACAACTAAATATGACAATCAAAACGCTGAATGACACCATTGCCCGACAGCAGTCCGAGAACGACAACTTAAAGGCTGAACTTACATGGTTCCGTCAAAAAATGTTCGGTTCCTCTAGTGAGCGACGTATTGACGATTTATCTGGTCAGCTGAGTCTTTTTGATACTCCTTCTGAGGACGAAAAACCGGTGGAACTTATCGAGCCTGAAATCGTGGAGCAGCCTAAGAAGTCCCGCAAGAAGAAACCTACTCTAAAGGAACAGTTTAAAGATATCCCCACCAGGCAGGTGCCGGTCGACACGCTATCTGCAGAAGATAGAATCTGTCCGTTATGTGGGAGTGAAATGTTAGCCATCGGAACAGAAGTAATCCGAAGCGAGATTGTCTATACTCCTCCTAAACTGGAACGGATTGAATATATCGCAACCACCTATGCCTGTCCAGAATGTAAGGACACCGAGGAACCACAGTTTATCAAAGATAATGGCAGACCTACACTGATTCCCGGAAGTTATGCTTCCGAATCGCTGCTTGCATATATCCTTTACAGAAAGTACGGGCTATACATCCCGTTATACAGACAGGAACAGGATTTCCTGCAGATGTCTGCACCCATAGGCCGAACTTCCATGGCTCACTGGATCATTACAGCCAGGCAGGAATACATGCAGCCTATGTATGATTACTTCCATCGGGAGCTTCTAAAGCGAAGATTCCTAATGATGGATGAGACGCCCATTCAGGTACTAAAAGAAGAAGGGCGAAAGGCTCAGTCAAAATCTTACTTCTGGCTGATCCGTACAGGAGAGGATGGACTTAATCCCATCATTCTCTACAATTACACTCCTACCAGAGCAGGAGAAAATGCGAAGCAGTTCCTCAAAGGAATTGAACCGGGTTTCTACCTGATGGCGGATGGCTATCAGGGTTACAACAAAGTAAAGGAAACCAAGCGGTGCTGTTGCTTTGCACACATCCGCAGATACCTTCTGGAAGCCATTCCAAAAGGACACGAAAAGGATTACAGCAATCCTGCCGTACAAGGAGTCCTCTATTGCAATAAGCTGTTTGAATACGAGCGTTCCTACAAGGAAAAGGGACTCAGCTTCAAGCAGATTCATAACCGACGCCTCAAGGATCAGAAACCGGTCATTGAGGGCTTCTTGGCGTGGCTAAAACAGGTAAATCCCGGAAGTAACGGCAAACTGAAGAAAGCCATTACGTATATCAGGAACCGTGAAGAATTCCTGATGACCTATCTAGAGAATGGACGCTGTAGCTTAAGCAACAACCTAAGCGAAAACTGTATCTGGCCAGTAACAGTAGGTAGAAAGAACTGGCTGTTCTCCGATACACCGGATGGAGCCAATGCCAATGCACTGTATCTTACCATTGTTGAAATGGCTAAGGCATACAAACTGAATTTATATGAATATCTGAAATATCTGCTGGAGCATCGTCCAAACAAAGATATGTCAGATGATGAGTTAGCAAAGCTAGCTCCCTGGAGCGAAGAAGTCCAGGAAAAATGTAGCAAACAGATGGAGCAAAATGTTAGCGTTCAGGAATCCTAGTGATAGGATTCCTAAAGGTTTCCGGAATACCCCGAAACTATGCGCTTACCTTACATCAGTTTGGAGGTTTACACAAAGCTTGTCGAACTCCTTCGTTCCAAGGAAGTAATTCCTCTAGTTGCTCGTCTGACCAATCCTTGTTAGGTCTGGCTTCGAGTATGTATTCAAGATATTTCTGAGGATTTATGTCGTTTGCTTTGGCCATCTCAATCATAGAATAAACTGTCATACTGGCATTGGCTCCATCTACTGTATCTGAGAAAAGCCAATTCTTCTTGTTATGTTCTGTAGAACATAACAAGAAAAACTGGGCTATGATTGATAGCATAAATGGTGCAAAAGCAAGTGCTATCATCTACAGTATTGTTCAGACTGCAAAAATAAATAATCTTAGACCATACGACTATCTTGAACTATTACTTACTGAATTGCCAAAGAACATCACTAATGAAGATACTTCATATTTGGAGAAATTACTTCCTTGGAACAAAGATGTTCAGAAGCAGTGTAAAAGCCTTCTTAAAAAAAGTTAATTTAGTTTTCGATTTGCAATACTTATATCTAAAGCCGCTCAAAATGAGCGGTTTTATTCATTTATAGTGCCATGATTGAGCGTTTACGGGTGTTCACTTTTGAACACCCCTCTATGAAATATGTGTAGTACACACAATTCATCATATTAAACTGTAATATCAATTGTTCCAGACGAAGTAGGTACCGAAGTGCTCTGAGCTGCAGAAGTGTTAGGTTTTCCAGCACCAGCTGATTCTTTAACAGAATCAATACTTCTATATTCTGTGTTTCTAAAACAAAATACTATAATAAACATCCACAATTCATTATTAGGATATTCAATACTACAAAATCACTTCTGACAAACAATACTACCACTAAATAGAACCACTTTGATGTTTATCAATTATTTTACTACCAAAAATTATTCTATGTTTTTTCTTCACACAATTTACTATATATAGACATATTGTCCAACAGTAACTCATCCCTATTTCCTTGTTCTATAATATGTCCATTTTCAATTATTATTATTTTATTACAGAACTTAGTGGATAAAATTTTATGTGAAACAAAAAATAAAATATTCTTATTATCTACTTTACTATATCTATTATATGTTGTTTTTTCAGCAATTGGATCCAAATTAGAATTTGGTTCATCAAAAATTGAAATATCTGACTGCTTATATAAACATCTTGCTATAGCAACTTTCTGTTGCTGTCCACCAGATAAAAATATACCTTCTTTATTAGTTCTAGAACCCAAACCCGTCTCATATCCCTTCACCAATTTTTGGGTTATATTATTTATTTCAGTAAATCTTGATACTTCATTAAACCTTTCCTCCTCAAAAAGCTCAGAAACTACTATATTCTCCTTAATCGTAAAATCGAAAAGATTAAAATCCTGAAAAATGGCAGATACCTTAGATAGGTAATTTTTTTTATCCCAATTATCTAAATCTATTCCATTTACATATATTTTACCACTGGTAGGAACTATTAGACCACTTAGCATTTTTATTAGTGTCGTTTTTCCAGCACCATTTGAACCTAATATTCCAACTTTATCTCCCTGGTTCACTTCAAATGATATATTTTCTAACGTATATTTCTCCTCATCGGGATATTTATAAGAAACATTACTAAATTTAATAGAGCAAACATTCTCTATAATTGTATTATTCTCAACCTTAGAATTATCCTTGCAATAATCAAATACTTGAATTATAGGTTTCAAATATCCAAACATCTGAAAGTTATTTGTAAAATTATCACCTAACGATGATAATATCGAATTTAACTGCAATAACAAAGAAAATAGAGAAAGAGAAATCCCAAGTGAAATACTTGATGAAAAAGAGAGATAAAAAATATACATAAAACCCATATACAAAAAAACTGAATTCTCAATTTCTACTAAACTAGCATATCTAAATGTACAATTATTCATCTCAGAAAACATATTCAAAGTTTTTTTGTTATATATATCTGTTTTTTTATCAATTAGGTTTTGAAGATGATATATTCTTATATCTTTTTGTTTGACTAAATCATACTTAAGGTTATTAAGCCAATTATAACGCCTATTTATCGGAAACAATTGAATAAAATATTCTTCAAGCTTCCTATTCATTTGAGAATTTACGAATATATGAAGCCCAAAGCTAATAATTATAAGAACCAATAAAACCGGATAGTTTATTACCAAATAACAACCACTACAAATTAATAATATTATCTCTGAAAGTAATGAAATACTGCCCTTTATTAAATTTTCAATTATCCTATATTTTGTTATAGCAAAACTGGCTCCAGATTTCAAATCAAGAAAAGTAGTATTTTGCATCAATTCATAATTAATTGAAACAAATTTTTCAGCCAACATACTTTCCAATCGATAGTTTAAATATGTACATTCTATATCCATTAGTTTATCACATGTAGAACAAAAAAAGTTCAGTATTGATTTAAAGCAGATAATTCCTAAAATAATTAAAAGCATCAAATGTATATTTTCTTTATCATTTAAATATTTTAATATAATATATGGAATCAAAATAGTAAATGCTGTTGAAAAAATGTTAATAAGTAAATCTATTACTATTATCAATACTGATTTGAAAGTGAAAATCTTTAAAAGTTGTTTATTATTAACTATTTTTTTTATCATGATTTATGTATTTTACCTCTCAAAAGTTTCATCTTCTATTTGAGCTTGAATCAAATTATAAAACTTTCCTTTATTTCTTAATAAAGAATCATATGACCCAATTTCTATTATTTGTCCATCCTCAAGTACAATAATAGTATCAAATTTGTCTAATAATAAAAATTGATGTGAAACCATTATCACGGTTTTCTTTATAAACTCAGAAAACAATAAATCAATCAATAGCTTAGAAGACTCATTGTCTAAATTTGATGTTGGTTCATCCAAAAATATTGTTTTGGGTTCTTTATAAATAATTCTAGCTAAAGAAATTTTTCTCTTTTGGCCACCTGATAACTCTCTTCCTTCTTGAGAAAATAATTTAGCTAAATACACATTTATATTTACATCATTTTGGGATATTACATCTTGTAGTCCAATTTTGTTTATTGCTTCTGATACTCGATCAACATTCACTTTTTCATCTGAACAAGCTATATTTTCATTAATTGAAAAAGGATAAATATCTGTATCCTGAAATAGCACTCCTATCTCATTAGAAATATCATATTTTTTTATATCCTTATTGTTATACAATATTTCACCTTCATATTCAGAATAAATACCAGTAAGACATTTTAAAAGTGTGGATTTTCCTGCTCCGTTAATACCAACAATTGCAACTTTGTCTCCTTCTTTAATTTTAAATGAAACATTTCTAAGAGTTGATTCAGCTGCCTTTTTGTATTTAAAAGATAAGTTTTTTATCTCCCATTCATAATCCTTTTTATTTTCTTGAACAAAGTTAATCTTACTACATGTCACAAAATCTTCGCTCTCTAAAAATCCAAAAAAATTCGTAATACCATATGAATTTGTACCAATTTTTACTTGGCATTCATTGAATTTTACATAATTATTCCATAATTGAAATAAAATCAATATTGTAGTTATCACATTATTTACATAATTTTGTTCCTCATACCATTTTTCACCAACAAAAAACATAAAGGTGAATGTAAAAGTCAAAAACAAAACATTTTCTACCACTTTTCTTTTAAAAATATTGTGAATACATGATTCTAAATCATTTTTTTTAATTTTATCAAAATATTCTTTATTCTTGCTATTTAAAAAGGTTTTAGCTCCTGCTATTCTGAGTTCTTTAGCATATTTCACATTATTTGTAGTTTCAAAAATATAGTCCGATTTTAATACTAATGTTTTTTTTTCATCCATAAAAATTTTTGCTTTTTTTATCTCTGAAAAAACAAATATTTCTGACAAAAAAATTATTATTATAAAAAACAAACTTACTTTTGAATATTGTAACAATAATATTTGAGAAAATAACACTGCAAATACATTTCCCAAACATTCAAATCCATATTTTAAAACTGCTCCAATACCTGTTTCACTAGTGTCTAATAAATGAAAAGAGTATTTGTTGTTCTCCCAAAACGTTTCATCTTCTAGCAATTCGTAATTTATATTCATAAATCTATAATTATATCTTCTTTGTAGTTCCATTCGAATTTTAGAAATGTGATCATCTACTGTAACTTCGCATTTCTGTAAAGTAATTCTTGCAACTGTTGCTAATAAAAAACTGAAAAAACAAACAAAAATACACTTGTAAATCTTATCATTAACGCCACTTACGGAATAAAATGTTAGCCTATTCAGCAGAAAAATCGGAATAAAAATATCTATTATAAGAGCGATGGAATAAATTATACAAATTATTACTAGTTTCTTATCAAGAGCATATAATCGCATTATAATTCTTTTATAATATGCTTTTTTATTTTCACATTGCTTATTCATATAATCCTCAATTTCTCAACACTATTGGCTTAATTGTGATTTAATGAAAACAAAACATCATCATAAATTACATTGTTATGTGCCTTTATAGCATGAGACAATACTCCTTCTTTTTTGAAATTTAATTTATTTAATAATGAAATTGATTGTGTGTTTTTTGAAAATACTCTTGCTGTAATTGAATCTATCTTAATCTCAGTAAACAAATAATCTATAATACACTCTAAGGCTTCAGTCATATATCCAAATTTAGTATATTCTTCAGCTAACCAAAATGATATTTCTATTGAATTAACATTATATCTTAATGTATCTTCATCAAGAATAATCACTCCAATCAATACATCTTCATTCTCCCTTGTAATAACAATACAATTATCATTTTGACAATTTCTTTCTATATAATCATTTACTTGTTCAATATTTTTTTTACTTAAGCAATTATACTTTTGAACATACTCACTATTTACAAACTTTAAATAGTGAGTATTATCCTTTATTTCTATATTTCTTAATAATAATCTTTCAGTAGTCCTATACATATTTTAAATGAACAATTAATGTCCTTAAATCCTTTCTTTTATTTTTTTTACCTAAGCGTTTACAAAACGCCACAAGCCGCATAAATACGACATTTTTTCTTTCTAAAATATAAATAACTCCTCACTGGATATGGTATAATAGAGTTGACTAAAAGCTAAAAACCAACTCCAAAGAAAGGAGTTATTCTGACATCTATGATATCACATAAACAGATCTCTTTGGGAGATATTTTTACAGATTTACAAAATAAATTTGAGAATGATAAACCTGCATTTCTGTCTCTATTAGAAGAACATATCGATCTTGATGAAATTATTTCGGTTTCTTTTAGAAATCATTTTTATGCATCAACGGGTAGGGCCCGTAAATACTCTTTACATTTGCTTCTCTGGGCTATGATTATCCAGCGTATTTTCTCCATTCCCACTGACCGGCTTTTGCTTACTTTTCTTGCTTACTCTAAACCACTTCGCGAATTCTGTGGTTTTACCAAGGTTCCTGATGCTTCTAAAATCACTCGCTTCAAGCAGGATTTTCTTGATGATTTACAGCTTGTTTTCGATAACCTTGTTGATTTAACAGAGCCTATCTGTCAAGCCATCGATTCTGCTCAAGCTGATATGACTATTTTTGATTCTTCGGGTGTTGAAGCTTTCGTTACGGAAAATAATCCTAAATATGCCAACCGCATCATCAAGCAACCGAAAGCTTTTGCAAAGGCTAACAACTTCGATAAAAACTATGATCCTTACAAAGCAGCGTATGGTTCAATGCCTTCTCATGCATCGCAAACCCTGAAATCAAACAGTTATACATCAACGGCATTTCTGTTATGTCTTCAAATTCGGCATTGTTACTAACGGATTAAGCATTATCCGTCATATTTCTTTTTATAACAAAGATTTTATGACATCCCATCCAGACATCGTTGTAGAAAAGAAATCTGATTCTCCTGATGAAGACAAATACGTTCATGACTCAAAACTTCTAATTCCAACACTAAAGGATTTCTTTTCAAAACATCCATTGATCAATCCAAAAACATTTCTAGGAGATGCTGCCTTTGACACTGTAGAACTCTATAAATATCTTCTTACAGGTGACACCTTTGGTGATGGCAAACGTTTTTCAAAAACATACATTCCTCTTAATTCAAGATCCGGTCTTGAAAATAAAGATTACACAATTAACGAGAATGGAATACCTTGTTGTCCGCTCGATTCTTCTCTTGCGATGAATCCTGAAGGAAGCAAATCCAATCTACGTAGCGGAATTCCAACTTTTAAGTTCGTCTGCCCCAAAATGAAATAGGTCTATGACAAAACGACTAAGAAGTCTCATAGAGAATGTTTCTGTGATCATCCCTGTACTGATTCCAAATGTGGTCGTATGGTTTATATATATCCCGAAAAAGATCTCAGGGCTTATCTCGGCACTGTTCGTGGTACCGAAGAATGAGACAGCACATACAAAATCAGAACTGCAGTTGAAAGAGATATTAATCACATCAAGGATAATCTATGTCTCGCAGGACGAAGAACTCAAAATGAGAAAACTCTTCACGCAGACTTAATTCTTGCTGGAATTACACAGCTGATAACTGTTGTCCTTGCTGATAAAATACATCATCATGAATATATTCGTAGCTTAAAACCACTTATTGCATAGGACTTACCAATTCAATAAAACCTATAGATTATTAAAGTGTGCCTAAAATTTTTAAGTTTTGCTTATCATAAGGGATTTCGAGCATTTGCTCGAAATCCACCTTATTTTTTTACCTTATGATTTATCAATAGAATACATTTTTATTCCTTCCGAATTCTTCCTATATCGATACTTACATTTATTGATACCACTTTCAACTTTCATATATTCTTTTATTTCTTTCTTACATAAAATAATGTTAATGTCATATTCCATATCAATATCCATATCCCCTTGCGAGTTTGATAATTTATATATAATCATTTCATGTATCAACAAATTTTTTATCAATATATCATCTCCCCAATTTTCAAATATCAAATTTGAAAATTGATTAACCATTGAAACTTCATTCCCATCAAAGATTGGATATTTGTCACTGTAACTTGCAAAAACACTAAAAATGCTAATATCTCTTAATTCCAAAGCAGATAATGTAAAACAAAAAACTCTCAGTACTATTGTGGACAAATCAGAAATTGTTCTTAGGGTTGAATATTTCATATCATTTGGAATATAATAAAATGTAGAAAATAATTTTGGATATTCCCTTATTAATTTTTTCTCTTCTTCTGGTATGCAGTCATCTCCATAAAACAATCTATTTAAGGTATCATCAATAGCTTTTGTACAAATATTTTTCTTTTTATTTTCATAAAGTCTTGTTCCTGGAACAATAGTTAGAATATGGAAATAAGAAACCATTGGTTTTTCTTCCCTATATAATTTCAACAAAAATAATAATGTTTTATTAATTCCTATCTCAGATTCACCTTCATACCCTAGAATCAGCGATAAAATTGGGTATATTCCTGCATCCATAACATTTTTTACTGCATTAAATTGTTGATCAGAATGAATCCTCTTATTCATTTTCTTTAATACTTCATCATCTGACGATTCTATTCCAATCAATATTTCAGAACAACCTGCCTCATGCATTTTTTTTAGGATTTCTGGATCCATGTTATTAACTCTTCCTCTTGAATCCCATGTTATCTTTAAATTCCTTTTTTTAAACTCAGTACAAACAACTTCTACCATTTCTCTATTCGATAAAAAATTATCATCTGAAAGATATACATGATTAATCCTATATTTGTCAACTAAAAAAGAAATCTGTTGAAATACTTTATCAATATCAAAATATCTATGTCTTCCACACCAAAAGGAAAAGCATCCGCAAAAGGCACAACCACCGCTGCATCCTCTAGCCAATTCAACATTTAATGCTCGTTTTGAATCACTAAATAAAGTAAAATATCTTTCAACATTTTTTATTAGTGAAAAATCAGGCATAGGAACACTTTTCAAATCTTCAATTAATGCATGGTTGCCATTATACACTATTTTACAATTCTTTCGGAAAAATACTCCCTTTACTTCCATTAAATTTTTATTTTCAAGTGCATCAATCAAATCACATACTGTTTGTTCCCCTTCACCCATTACAATATATTCAATAAAACCAAACTTTTCTAATAAAATTTCTGCTAAACCATGAGTTCCTACTCCTCCTAAGAAAATAGGAATCATCGGACAAGCCTCTTTTACTTCCTTCGCCAACAAAATGGCTGCAGCAAGAGAAAAATTCTGACAATTAATCCCCAATAATTCTATTTTATCTTTTTTTATTGCCTCAACCGTTTCATTTATTGCCTCTTCATATCTATGTTCTTTCGAATACAACATCAATGCTAAATCATATACTCTTACTTTTTTTTCCTTTTTATCTCTAATATATGTTGCTATAGATATTATTCCTAATGGTGGAAAAATCCCTTCATCATTATTATAAATCGGAGTATTGATAAATCCAATGTTCTTCATATTCACATCTCCATTATTCCAACTTTTTCTGCTTTTTTCACAAATAAATCTATATATTTGTCATTTATACCATGATTTGCAAATATTTTTCGGATATCCTCAACTGTTTTTTTTTCCATATTAATTGAATACAAAATTGCTGCTTGAACAGCATCTAATTTTATTAATTGTATATAATGGGGATTAACTACATAATAATCATCATCTTCTTTCCGAACAGTAATCCAATTGCTTTTGCATTTATATCTAAAATAATTATTCATTATTTACCTACTCTTTCCTTAGAACTTGACATCTAATATCTTCACCAAATAATTTCTTTGAATATGAATATGCTTGAGCTCGACATCCCCCCCCACAATAAGAAAGACAATTTTGACATTTAGTAGGCAACATACTCTTATCTGCATTTCGAAGTAGCTCTAATTCACCAAAATCATCCCAAAGTGATTCGAAAGAATTTACTCCAAGATTTCCTGCTGATAGTTCTGGAAAACCGAGCATTTGCTCACATCCAAATAATTCTCCTTTTGATGAAACAGCACATGTAGTAATACCTGCCATACAACTAATATCATCATTTTTCTCAATATCTACATATTCATTCCAACCTTCATTTAATTTATCCTTATCAAGAAATGTACTAAGTTCCCACGGCATACAACTTTCATATGGAAAAATAACATGAACTTTTACTTTAGTTGATCTTATCTTGAGTTCGGTTACCTTATTCATAAAATCATTCATTTGTTCGGGATTTAATGCAATATTTGTCTGCTGATGCGCTCTACCTACATCAGATTGCAAAATAAACCCAACACTATATAGTCCTAAGTTTTCTGCAAAATCAACTATTTCTTCAATTTGATTATAATTTGATGACGACACAACACAGGCAATTTTAGTGATTACTTTATTATTTACTAATAATTTTATTCCTTTTATGGTCTCATCAAATTTTCCTCTTGTAAAATCATTAATTTCTTTTTTTACACCATCTAAACTTACTACTACCCAATTAATTTCATTTTCAATTATTTTTTCTACTTTACGTTGATCTAATAGTGTTGCATTTGTGCTTATAGATTTCAACATCTTTATCTTTCCACAAATGTCTAATATCTCATTAATATTAGGATGCATAAATGGCTCCCCACCAGCTATACGCATATAATGAACACCTTTTTCTTCTATTTCTTTTGCTATTTTAGCAAACAATCCAACATCAATATGATTCTTATTTCTTGCAGTGGCTTCTGCATAGCAATATACACATTTCAAGTTACAACTATCCGTAATTGAAATATCTACATAAAATGGCGCTGTATATTTCTTTCTCATTTTTCCATTAATGATATATAAAATATCATATTTCCTTTCTTTTTTCACATTTCTAGCTAACATAAAAACAAAAATAATAAACTATTATATATTCTAGCAATTCATTCTCCAAAAACTCAATTTGCAAACAATTAGTTATTGAGTCATTTTTTTACACTTATTTTCTATTATTTATGCATTTACTTTTTATGTATAACACTAAAAACATCCCCACAATTCAACTCTACAACTATTATTAAAATTCTTTCCTCTATACTGATTCAAATAAAATTCAATAATTAAAATATGTTCGGTCAAATATTTATTAAATGACCGAACATTCACGAGACTAAAAAATAACATTCTTTGTTACTTCAAGATAATTAATTTAAACTATTCTTTCATCCAACATACCACTCTTGAATCAAATTTAATTTCTTCAACTGCTTCGTCATTTACCTTCTCTGTAATTAAAGTCTTATTATCTTCAATAATCTTATCTAAATCAAATGCCATACTAAAACCTCCTTTGTCTCGTGCTGTCAATACTTTATCATACAATCAATAAATCGTCAATTAATTAGTATGTCCCATAATCGCTAACTATTTTCAATTTTTTAATAAGACGTAACCGATTCTGCATATTGATTAGCCGGTAAATGATTTATAAGTTTTTTAGTTTTTCCAGAAATCCTCCGTTGCACTTAAAATCTCATTGGCGGGAAGCAAAGTTGCCTCTATAATATTTTTTCCTGTTTTATTTAGATAGTGTTTTACTAAGTGATAACCGCAGGCATATCCTGCACAATAAGGCAATCCTGCTTTCGGATAGTTCTGCAACTCTGCCATTTCATCTCCATACAAGTATGCATTAAGATTTTCAAGCCCTTGCACACCCAGACCGTCATGAATAATTGGCTTAATATACTCATTTAAAGTTTCCATATCGGTTTTCTTTACCCATGACCCTGCCTTGTCTTCTCCATATAGCCATGTAGCAAAATTTTCAGCGAGCCCCTCACTAACCATCATTTCTCCAAGCGTAATATCATTTCTCCACTTGATAAACTGAAAACGCACATTATGATTCACTTCGTGCGCCAAAGCAACAGGCAGATGGCTTAACGTATACTCATTTGGAACAAGCCATGCCATGATATAGCCTGGAATGCCACCGTCTCCACAGTATCCATCATTCAGGATAGTGTATGGATTTTCTGGATTCGCCAAAAGAATACTAAAGATATATTCCTGTACCGGCAATTCCACCCCATAATCTAAGAAGCTCTGCAGAGAGCTTGTGACAGATTGTTCACATATGTCCCAAAGATCTTTCTCTGAAATCATTTTAATATTGTTATGTTGTGAATCATCAACCTTTGTCGGTTCCATAATACCCAACATTTTGCTTGCCATAATTATATCATAGCCATTGGGATTTGCTGCTCTTAACGGTATATGATAGCAATCCCATTTCTCTTTGAATGGCATCATCAATTCATACCTGTAAATATCATTTTTCTTTTCAAATGGTGCTGTCATCATCTTTGAATAAGCACTATCTGAGCGTATTGCTCTTACATTCATATTTTTTTCTCCTCTTCTCTGTTACAGTCATACTTCTGACCATGGCAACCCTCTGTGGGGTTTTCTTTTTTACACCATAAACTATAACGCAACGTAAGAGTCAAGAAAAATATTGCCATTCATTTAGATTACTCATTTAACAGTTCCTGATTTTTCTTTGTTGCATGGTACAATAATTGTTCATCCGTCTGCTCAGATTGCTTATAATATACATCCATTTCATCCGCTCCATATTCTAATATATAATAGCAAAAAATAACCGTATCATCTTGAAATACCTGCTCAGGATATTTTATATATATTCTGTTATTTTCTATGCTTTCTATATTAGATGAATCAGCTAAAAATCGATAAGAGGACTCTGAGTCATAATCTGAAATATCATAAGTATACTCATTTTTCTCAATAATCAACTTGCCTACTCCATAATCAGACAAATACTCATATTCTCCTGCCAACTTTTCTAATTCATTAACAATTAAATCATCTGTAACATTGTCCGATGCTGTTATCTCTTCTTTCACATCATCCGTAACCTCTTCTGTGGAATCATATACATATATATTAGGAATATCTGATATTTTATAATATTTATACTCACATATATCCTTAAACCATGTATCACTCCATTCTGCTTGAAGCTTTACAGTAGCAATGTCATTATCTACAGTTATAGTTCCGGTTATTTCTCGCCCCTCCCCCCATTCGTTTGTGGAAAACTCAATTCTATTATCTATTTCTACTCCTACACAGTTATCCAATTGTGTTAATCTATAAATTCCAATCTGTATTAAATAAGTACCATCATTATTTTTTCTGATTTGAAGACCCGGTTCATTGACATCATAAGAATTATACTCTCCGACATACAACTTTTGTTCGTTTACAGATTCTTCATTCTGTTGCAGTATATCTAATTCCTGACATGACGAATCATTTTCCATCAAGTCCTCATTTACTTCTGTTGTAATAACTGGCACATTATTATTTTCTTTCATGTCACCTTTTCCACATGCACCACATAAAAAACATAAAAGAAAACATAAATACAATATACTAACTCTTTGTTTCATATCTCCTCCTAAAACTCTTTTTCGTTGTAAGCGCTGAATAATAGGGTATGCTTTGCGAAAAATCCGGGAATTTCCCGGATTCTCAGCGCAATTATGATTTATTTACACAACACTCCTGAACCTTTGGATTCCAAGGTGCCATGTTTTCAAGTTCTTCGTCGGACATGTTTTCGTTCGGTCTTGCTTCCAGAAGATATTCCAAATATTTCTGAGGATTCAGACCATTTGCTCTTGCAGTTTCAAGAAGCGAATAAACCATCATGCTGGCATCAGCGCCATCTGTGGAATCACAGAACAGCCAGTTGCATCTCCCCACTGTTACAGGGCGGATGGCGTTCTCACTTAAGTTGTTTGAAATACTGCAGTGTCCATCCTCAAGGTAAGTCATCATATAGCTCTGCTGATTTCTTGCATAAGTCAGCGCTCTGGCCAGACGGCTTCCATTCGTTGTATTTTGTTTGTTGATCCACGACAAGAAAGCCTCTACAACAGGTTTCTGATCCTTGAGACGGCGATTGTGTATCTGCTTATAGGAGAGACCCTTTTCACGGTAACTCCGCTCGTATTCGAACAGTTTATTGCAATAGAGGAATCCCTGTACTGCCGGATCGGTATAGTCCTTTTCCTTTCCTTTAGGGATTGCCTCCAGAAAATATCTTCTGATGTGTGCATAACAGCAGCACCTTTTGAAGTTTTTCAGTTTGTTGTAACCGGCATAACCGTCTACATTGATATAGGTTCCGGGTGCCGATTCCTGAAAGAACTTTGCGGCAGCATCACCATTCCTTGTCGGGTGATACTGATAAATGATGATGGGATTTAACCCGTCATCTCCAGAACGGAACAGCCACACATAGGACTTTGACTGTGGACGTCTGTCCGCTTCCTTTAATACCTGTATGGGTGTTTCATCCCCGGCAACAAACTTCCTCTTTGTCAGTAACCGGTGGAAGTAACCGACCATGGGTAAGAAGTAATTCTGTGCACAGTAGATTGTCCAGTGTGCCATGGTGCCACGGCCTATTTTTACTCCGAACTGGTTTTCAAAATCCTTCTCCTGTCGGTAGTATGGCAAAGCATTAATAAACTTTCCGTACATGACATGGGCAGCCAGACCAGCGGAAACATAGCTGTGTGGAACCAAAGGTGCCACACCTTCATCCTTAATGAATTGTGGTTCTAACGAATCTTTACAGGCCGGACATTCATAGGTGGTTGCCATGTAATCAACACGCTCAAGATATGCCGGATGGAAAATAAGCTCTGTGCGGGCAATCTCGTTTCCGATGGAAACCATTTCTGTTCCGCAGACAGGGCACAGTTTTTCTTCCTCTGTCAGGGTATCCAGTATAACCTGCCTATGGGGAAGATTATCAAACATCTCCTCGTAGGTGGCTTTGGTTTTACGTACCCGCTTGTGGGCAGTGACATCTATGATTTCCGGTTCTATGATTTCCGGAATCCTGTCATCCTGCGGTTCTTCTTCAAAGAGATTCATCTGTCCCGGAAAAGGTACTTTAAGTTTTTCACTGGAGGAGCCAAAAAGTTTGGATTTCAGATAGTCCACTTCAGCCTGCTTGTTGCTCAGTTCCTGACGCAGTTCTTCGATGGTCCTGTTCAAAGAATCCATTGATTTTGTCTGCGCTGAAATTAATTCATTCAGTTTTAAAATGGTATCCTTCAGTTCTGTAAGCTGAATGTCTTTGGCTGAACGTGGCATGTTTTTTCTCCTGTTTTTGTATACGTAAAGCATACCATAAAACAGACCAAAAAGCCAGTAAAATCAAGGGATTCAGAATGTTCGGAGAGCCTTTGGCTGTTCAATTTCAAGCCCTGACATAAGCCAGTCGAATTGTTGCCAGGTAATGGCTTTTACTTCCGAACTGTTTCTTGGCCAGCGGTATTTTCCCTGCACCACATCAAGCCGTTTATATAAAAGGACATACCCATCCGGCTCGCGGAGCAGGACTTTAATGCGGTCGCAGCGTTTGCCACAGAAAAGATATATGGAATGGCCGTTTGGCTCC
>ULOX01040122.1_pt1 | contig 17530 bp, 10 predicted proteins | sample 1952911 | NCBI WGS metagenome assembly ULOX01 (sample SAMEA4835613, study PRJEB28245) | human gut metagenome | biome: gut microbiome; material: fecal sample | place: Denmark | collected 2008
TATTATATGTTTGGAATGTTAGATATTTTTTCAACAATTCTTCTGCAAGCTTGTCCATCTCCATATGGATTATTTGCTTTGCTCATTTTGTTATATTCTTCTTTATCAGAGAGGAGCTTGGATACATTATCCATAATAGCTTTATAATTAGTACCTACTAATTTGACAGTTCCTGCTTCAACAGCCTCAGGACGTTCTGTCGTATCACGCATTACAAGTACAGGCTTTCCTAGTCCTGGTGCTTCTTCTTGAATGCCACCGCTGTCAGTTAATACAATATGAGCTTTTTCCATAAGAAATACAAATGATATGTATTCCAATGGTTCAATGAAGAATACGTTTCCAGGGTTGCTTAAGTCTTCACCAAAAACTTGGTGTATGGGTTTGCGGACATTAGGATTTAAGTGCATTGGATATACAAAATCGACGTCTTGATACTTTTTTGCTAAGTCTTGAATAGCATGGCAAATATTGAGGAATCCGTCTCCAAAATTCTCACGTCGGTGTCCTGTAATTAAAACCATTTGTTTCCCATCTTTTAAGCGAGAGCAATCATAGCCTTTTGTTGTTAATTCTTTGGCTAATTTCTTGTCTAGTTCTTGGTCGTTTTTGATTTTTGATGTAACCCAATGTAGGGCATCGATAACAGTATTGCCAGTAACAGTTATTTTACTATTATCCACATTCTCTTTGAGCAAGTTTTGACGACTTAATTGAGTTGGCGAGAAATTATATGTCGCTATACGTCCTGTTATCTGTCTGTTCATCTCCTCTGGCCATGGACTATAAATGTCATTTGTTCTCAGACCAGCTTCTATGTGGGCAACAGGTATTTGCTGATAGAATCCGGCGAGAGCAGCTGCTGTACTTGTAGTAGTGTCGCCATGTACAAAGAGTATATCTGGACGATACTCTTTGAAAACATCGCGCATACCAATAAGTACGCGTGAAGTGATATCGTACAAGTCTTGGCCTTGTTTCATGATGTTAAGGTCGAAATCTGGCTTGATTTCGAATAATTGAAGAACTTGATCCAACATTTCTCTATGTTGCCCAGTTACACAAACTGTTGTTTCAAAATAATCTGTCTTTTCTTGGAACGCTTTAACCAATGGAGCCATTTTAATGGCTTCTGGGCGAGTTCCAAATACTAACATTATCTTTTTCATAGTTCTTGTTTTTATTCTTTTAAATTAAAAACGCTGCTATCTTTAGAATATTGTGTATTTGTCGATATCATTTACATAGAGAGAAATAATCTCCATTTATTATCATATTGGAAATGTTTCTTTTTTCTGGAGTTATTTTATCGTTGTAATCATCTCGTAGCAAACTATGTCCCATTCCCCTCCATTTAGTTTTCAACTCAAACATATCTATTAAAGTAGGGTATAAGTCTATTTGATTGATTCGCCCTTGATAAAACTTATCCTTTGCTATATGAGAATTTATTATCATTAAAGGTAAATCTTCAGGACATCCCATTTGTTTAGAAGCTTCTGGAACTTCGTGGTCAGAGCATATCATAATGATTGTATTGTTATATTGCTTTGATTTTTTTAAATAATTAATATATTTTCCTATTTGGGCATCCGTATAGTAACATTTATCTAAGTAGTAACGGAATGTTATAGGATATGACTTAGGGTATTGGAATGGTGATTTATACCCCTGTTCTTTCAAAAAATCGTTATCATATCCTCCGTGCATGCTAAGAGTTAATATTATATTCAAGTATGGTTCTTTTAGAGAATGTGTAACTTGTTCCATTTTTTTGAAGAGTTCTTCATCTTGGCAAAAGAAATCGTTTGCCTTATTGCCAAACTCAATGACATTGTCTATGCCATATTTCTCGTTTGCTTCTTCTTGATGCCAGAAATTCTTTCCAGTTGGTAATGTGATGTAAGTATGATATTCTTTTTGTTCATGTAGTAATTTAGGGAAAGCTATTACTTCATTTTTAATGATACTTGTTACTGCAATCTCATTTTTTAATGGTAACAAACCTGTAAAATATGAAATTTGGGCATCACTAGACACTCCAGAACCTCTGTTTGATGTTACTGAAAGATTTACATAACAGTTGTTTTCTCTCATCAAAGAATTGATGTTTGGCATGACTTCTTTGCCATTTATCTTTGTTTTAGAGGCTGCAGCCATATATGATTCAACCATGATAAAGACAATATTTGGTTTACCTTTAACAATGCATGAATCTGACAACTTTGAGAGTTTTTTGTTAGAGTCTTCTATATATAATTTTATGTTTTGTAAGTCTGATGTACTTAACTTTTGTTTATGCGACCTCCATCTTAAGTTACAATAAATCTGTGTGATTACGATACCTTTATGAACAACGGCATACTCCTGGTTAAACTTGTATTTATGGTAAAGTTCTTCGCCATAGTTAGTCGTGAGCCAAATTTTTATGTCATCCACAGAACGCCAAGTGATTACTCGGCTTCCAATATAGCATGTATAGCAAAAAGTATAAATTAGAAATACTACGAATATATTTTTGTAAGAGTTTTTATCTTTTAGTATTCGTAATCCACAAATAAATAATAAAGTAGTCAAGAGGAGTAATATGTCGCTCCATCTAAAGGCTTGAGGTAGATATGTAATCCACCATGTACCTTGGAAATTTGACGATTCGCCCAATACATCAAAATTGAAGTATTGATTAAAAAATCTAGAGTAGCCAATATTGGCTAATACAAAGATATTTATAAAGCCGTATGACAGGGTAAATGCCAACTTGCGTCTTCCCAAAGTAACGGTGTAAAAAAATAGTAGAATGATTATGATATCCATCACCCAATAGTAGAATGCCCTTCCGCATACAAATGGAGTGTAATTGGAAACATATACCTCATAATGCATATACGCCTCGTTGATAAACATCAAGAGGTATAATGCCAGCATAATCAAATACTGTTTTCTATATACTTTATTTTTCCAAGATTGAGCAATATATGAAACTAGATTATTCATTATTTTTTTTGTTTGTTATTTTATAAGGACTATTGTTGTGATTATAGGCACTCCTATAAGAATATGATGGAAATTCTCCTTTGAGTGCATAAGTTAAATAATTTGTGTATGGTATGTAGCGATATGTAGAAAAAATACGACTATATCCAATTATTGCTAAAACTAATAGATATGATATATATATTTTTTTTGATTGTTCTGTAAAAAAATGGGTTAGATAACTTATTCCTGCAACGAAGAATATCATATAGAAAAGTTGAAATCTCATAAAAACTTCAATAGTTGTTGCTAATCTATATAGAAGCAGAAAGGTGATAGCACCATTCCAAATTAATTTCCCATTTTTTATCTTGTAAATTTGGTTTTTATAGAAGCATAATAGGACAAAGAATGTGAAAAATATAATGAATCCTAATGATATAACTCTTCCTGCTCCTTCACTATTTGATGATTCTATATAGGAGTTGATTTTTCCTGCAATGTACGGAATTGAGCCAAAGATATTGCTGATTATAAGTGCAAGTATGGTTCTATTTGCAAATACCACATTAATGGCAATATAAAGAATGATAATCTTTTTAGTACTTAAGGCTTTATGCATATAGAAATATGCAGGTATCATAATACATGCTGACGTATGAAACGTCATCGCTATTATGACGATTGAAAAATACTGTATAGGTTTTCTTTCCAACAGGTACTTAACTGCATATAAAATAATACTTACTGCTATTAGGTTACGCATAGGGTTGTCTATGAATAAATAGAATCCATAGCAAGGTATAAAATACATTAATCCGATGTATTTATATTTCTCACAATATGTCAACAACTTGCTAACGATTGCGATATAACATATCACTTTAGTGAATATGAAAAATACAAAGAAATCAATATTAAAGAACCTAAAAGGAAGCATATAAATATAATATCCTGGTTCTTGAAAATAGTTGTAAAAGAGGTTGTTGAAGTTGATGTGTGTATAAATATCTTCATATACTCTCCAATCTGTTCCTGTCATATAGCCGAAGCAGAGAAAGAGACAAAGCAAAACTAAATATGTTTTTAACCAAGCAGACTTATTTGCCTGCTTGATAAAAACAAATGCGTATGCTGAACAGAAAGATAAAAAGTATAATGCCATGATTAAATTATTTCGTCATATTGTTGGAAAATCGTTTGTGGTGAATACGACTTTTCCAAGGAGAATGTTTTTAATTTTCCGTTTGTAAAATCATTGTATACTTGTTCAAGTGTTGCAAGAATATCTTTTTCGTCTTTTACAGATGAGAAGTAACTAATGTGACCTTTTTTGTACAAGTCATTCAAAACACCTACTGAAGGGCTGATTGTAAATATAGGTTTGCCTAATTGCATACTGTCGCTCACTTTAGTTGGTAGGAATATACCTTCTTCACAAGGTGCTTCTACAATAAGTTGGATGTCGTAGGTTTCTAAAATTTCTTGACTTTCTTCATATTTTACAGGTGGAAATACTTTAACGTATTTTTCTAAATGAGTTGTTTTGATGTAGTCTTTTATGCTTTGAGGGGTTTGTCCTATGAATGCGATTTCAATCTTTGCATCTTGTTTATTTTTAATAAACTCTGATAGTGCTCTTAGAAATGGTGTTGCATCTCTTGGCGGAAGAACATTACCCAAATGCACGATTTTTAAATTCTCATGTGGCGTGTCTATATGTTCTCTTGGAATTACTACATGTGGTATAATTCTCGTTTTTTCAGCAGGAATATTAATGTAGTTACTCATATAATCTCGAATTCTTTGATTTGGGAAAATATGATAGTCGGCTTCTTCCATCTTCTTAAGAAGAGGCCTTTCTAATATGAAAAGTTTGGCGTTTACCCCATTGCCGTATGGCTTTGGATATTTTTTTGTAGGGTATGGATCGTTCCATGTAGCAATCCATTTAATGCCATTTTTCTTCTTAAAATAGTAGCCTAATAATTCGCTCGGACTATTTTTAGTAATAATGGCATCGTATTGATTCTTTTTACATAATTCCTTAGCCACTTTTAGAACACAATATGCCCAATGTGCCCCTTTGAATACTGTACCAAAAATGAAGAGACAACATAGGTGTTGCCAAATAACCTTAAGGCTTATTTTGTTGTCAACTTCTATGGTATTAACAGAATTTAAATTCAATCCTAATTCTGCTAAATTGGTCTCTGGATAATGAGTGTATTTCATTCTTTTAGAAATCAAATCTATTTTGTACCCATTCTCCGAAAGTACCCTAAGTAGTTTGACATTGCAAATCGCCTCTGCCCCTGTTATAGGGATAGAGGCTGGTGCTATTACAAGAATGTGCTTATTTTTCATTTTATAGTTATTGATTGATTATTTTTATCGAACTCTTTTTTATTAATAGTAGAACTTGCCATACAAGTACAATTGTTGTAATTGCAAGCAAGATGCTTGTTGCCCATATAATTCCTGAAGCTCCAGTAATTTTTGATAGACTTAGGGCTAATGGTAAAAATAAAAGCAATTGTATAATAGATACATATAGCTGTAATCTAATTTTTCCAATTCCATTTATAATTGAAACGAATATGTTGTTAAGATTGAACATAATTATATAGATAGATACGCTAATGCCCATAGTAATAGGTATGTTTATATCTTTACCTAACCATATTTTGTATACGAAACTAGAACAAAGTAATAGAAAAAGTACCAATAAACTTAATCCTCCCCATATAAGTAATAGCTTTTTTATTGCCTGTTTAATCCAACTCATATCTTGTTTGGCATAAGCATTAGTGATCGCTCCCCAATATGGATTGATGATTATTGTGAATATAATCATTGCTATTGAAAAATAACGATAAGAAATACTATAGTCTGTTACAGAAGTTGGCGTAAAAAAGTGAGAGATAAATAAACTTGTTGTTGAATACAATATTAAATTTATAATTTGTATCACAAAGAAGTTTCCACTTAAACCAACTAAGTCTTTGATATTTGTTTTACTTACATATTTATAGTTAGGGCAGAGAAATTTTAATTTCTTCGTAAATACGAAAAGTATTGCTAAGCCATAAACAAAGATAGGCATGCCCACAAAAGTATAAACGATGAGAGCTAAATCCCCATTAGGAATTGTTTTTGTGTATACATATATGAATAGAAATGAAAGAAAATTTGAAAAGAAATTCAAAAATTCATTAATGGAAGAGTATTGTAAGGCGTGAAAAATAGCCACAATGAGTTTTAAAACGAAACTCACTCCTGTTATGGTTATAACAATGAACATGATTTCGTTTAATTGTGGTGATTTGTCGTGCGAAATGTTAAATATGTTATTCCAATCGATAAATTCAGAAAGCAAAACATATAGTACTACAAGAACAAGCATGGCACTACCTAAAATATAGAATGCTGTACTTATATATCCTTTAGCAAGATGTCCTTTGTTTTGGGCTATAGCTTCGGCTAATTTTGTCCTCAATCCACTTCCAATACCAATATCGAAATAATAAATCCATACAAGTATTGAACTTATAGTCATCCAAATTCCATAATTATATTTGTCTATGTAATGGAGTGTTAAAGGTACTAACAGTAAAGATATGATTATAGATAGTCCTTTGAAAGCTATCGAAAAAAATACATTCTTTCTGATAGCTTTTCCCCTTGTTATTGTTTTGATAGAACTCCTGGTTTGGTTCATTCTAATTAGTTGCTTTAAATGAATTTTTTATATCCTTTCTGAATATCCAAATGGATGCTCCTATAAAACCGAGAATACCATAGACGATTATTATTATTAATTTTTTAGGGGATTCAGCCCTATAAGGGACATGGCTTGGCTGTAAAACAACAAAGTCGGGTGTTCTTTCTTGAACTTTAGCTTGTGCAACATTTACTCTGTCTGCTAATTGGGTATATGTATTGTATTTTAGCTGCATTTGGTTCTCCAAATAATCTCTTTTCTCTTGCATTGAAGGCAAGTTGATATCAAAATTTGAATCTGAAAAAGAAGCATATTCTTTTTGAGCTTTTATATACTCTTTGTTTGCATCAGAACGTAATTTAATATAATAGTCCAAGTCATTACGAGCTTTTTTAGTTCTATAGTCCGTAATATATTGTTGAAGCAATTTTTGTCCTTCATCAGCAATGATTGCACAAACAAATGGATCTTGAGCTTTAATAGTTAATGTTATTAATCCATTTTCTTTGTCTATGTCGCAAGAAATCCTTTCTTGTATATTCTCAATATACTTCCACTCTTCTTTTGAAAGAGAATATTTGTTTAGCTCTGAAATAATGTGGTCTTTATTAATTTCTTTTTTCTTGTCATTTAGCATTTTCGACAAAAGAGCAGAAGGATAATTCCACCATGCAGATTTTTCTGTTTTAAGATATTCCTTAAAGGTGATTTTCTTTAAAGAATCTTTTGGTAATACTTTTATTTTCTCAAGTTCCTTGATGAATGTTGTTGATGATATAATAGAAGGGTAAATCTGCAAATACAATGCCCCATCTACATCGCCCATTTGGTTTAAATCTATACCAGCCATGCTCGCCAATGAAGAGAGTCCACCTCCAAAAGAATTGTTGTTTCCCATTTCTGGAGCTAATACAACACTAGAACTATAAACTTTTGGAATGCTAAAGGCAACAATAATACCTATTATGCCTGTTATGAGACAAACTTTTGTGTATAGTTTTATATGTTTTAGCATCTTTTTGATTAATTCAATCAAATCGATTTGCTTTATAACTTCTTCTTTATTTTCCATTTTTAAATTCTCTTGTATTTATATACTCTTAAGTGCAATATTTATTCTCAAGATAATATTTTTTTTGTTGATACTTTTATTCTTCTGTTTTCCAACTTTCCACTCCACGTGTCTCGCTACTGAAGTTGATACCTATTTTAATCAACTTACGTTTGTCCATAGCGAATGGGTCATCGTAGTGGTTGGTGGCAATTTGTTCCAATGCTTCGTCGGCAGAACCGTCGAGTTTGCATTCTATGATGTAGATATAGTCTGCTGTTTGGATGATCGCATCTATACGTCCATCGCTTGTTGGTCGTTCAACCTGCGTGTAGAATCCCATCATTTTGAAAACCAAGTACATTACGTTCTGAAAATATAGCTCAGCATTGCCTACCACTTGATAGCTTGTGTCGGCAAAAAAGGCTTTCATACGTTGCATGAATTGCTCTGGTTTTCCTGTCTCCACATCATGAACAAACTCATCTACTATGAATGGCGAGTCGGTTCCTGCTGAAGAATATAGAGGTAGCAAGAAATTGATGAATCCTTCTTCTACTTCTTTGTTTGGGAAGCCAAGCAAATATTTCTTGAATCTCTCATCGTAGCCAGTTATCGTGAGATAGCCACTTTGATAAATCGCAGGTATTGGATTTGTCGACATAGAGTCTATGCTATTGATGACATCGCCCGATACACGCTCTGTGGTTAGATTTTGTAATCGATAGTTGTGCATCTTTAGCAAGTCTACGAGGAATGTAGGAGTTCCTGTCTCAAACCAATAGTCTTTGTATTGTTTTCTTGACATGGCATTGAGCACGCTGAATGGATTGTATATACCTATGGTGTGCTCCTCGAAATGATATCCATCGTATCGTTCTCTTAGCTTTGCGATAGTTTCTTCTATAGTATCTCCGTAAGTTTTAGCCAACTCTTCGATACCTTGCTTGAAATTTGAAGCAAGCTCTTCTTCTGTCAAACCGCAGATAGCAACATAGCGGTTGTCCATTGATATATCTGTCAAGTTGTTCAAGTCGCTAAACACGCTAACCTTTCCAAACTTTGTTACACCTGTGATAAAGGCAAATTTGATATATTTGTCTTGCGTCTTTAGCACAGAGTAGAAAGCTTTCTGCATGTTGCGATGCTTGTCTTGTAGTTCAGGATGTTGTAGCGTTTGAAGAATTGGCTTGTCGTATTCATCAATAAGAATTACAACACCCTTACCTTCTTTTTGTGCTATTCTTGCTACAATGCCTTTGAAGCGCAAAGCGAGAGTCGTTTCCGATTCTCTTGTGCCATATACGCTTTCCCATTGGCATAGATAGTCATTGAGTAGGGTATAAAGGCTGTCTTCTTCGCGGAAATTGGCTGTATTGAGGTCTATGTGTAAAATGGGATAACTATTCCATTCTTTTTCCTCTTGCTGTATAGCCAGTCCGTCGAAGAGTTCTCTTTTGCCTTGGAAATAAGCCTCTATTGTGGATATAAGTAAGCTCTTGCCAAATCGTCTTGGACGACTTAGAAAGTAGTATTTACCTTCATTCGCCAACTTATAAATATATTTTGTTTTATCAATATATATATAGTTGTTGAGCCTTAAGTCTTCAAAACTCTGTATACCGATAGGATATTTCATGGTGTTGTAATTTTGTTGGGGGATTTTTTGCATTCTCAGAATAAGCCTACTTGCTCAAGTTGGCAATTGTAGCAATCATGGCTGCAATACTTGACATGCTGCTACCCAAGCTCATGGTCTCGGCAACACTCATCTTACGCTTCATCTTTGCTGGAACTACAATCTCGCAACCTGGCTGTACCTTGGCACCATGACCAACCTTTGCCACTTTACCATTCATATATATGATATATGCACGGCTCTTGTTGGCGTCGGCTGCAAAGCCACCTGCTTCGTCGATATAGCTTGATATACGCTTGCCCTTTTCATAAGCCACGGTGTTGGCATACATCACAGCACCATTAATCTTAACAGTACCATTATATTGAGGCACGATGAGGCGGTCGCCATCACGAAGTATCATGTCGGCATCAGAACCAGGGTTCTTTAATGCTTCAGCGAGGTCGATACCTACAGGATATTCATCTGGTACAGAGAATTTCTTTAAATCTTCCTTAGTTGCATCTTTTGCTGTCTGAGTAATGGCTGAAGCATTATTGCTGCTGGCTGCAAGTTGCAAGAGGTTCTTCTGTTGCTGTTCCTGCTGCATTTTCAATACTGCCTCCATACGAGCCTTCTCAGTTTCGTTTGCTTTACGCATTAGTCGGGCTCCCTTGATATAAGCGAGGTCGGTGCTTCCTCCTGCTCTTCTGAATAGGTCGCTGAGTCGAGCGTTACGACGGCTAAGAGTGTATGTACCTGCAAACATCACTTCACCCTCTGCACTTACATTCTGCTGTGTGCTATATCCTGGGCTCTTTCTTACATATACCTCGTCGTAAGGCATAAGCACAAAGCCCGGCTCTCCATCAACAACGAAGCCATCTTTCAATGCAAAACTGTATGTCTTGGCAATTACAGAGTCGTTGACTGTTGCCTTTGGATCATTGACACGGCGTGACACATCTACCTTTGTGGTAGAAGCAGATTCTGTGAGTCCACCAGCCTGAAGAATGAAGTCTTCGATGGTCTCATTGTCAGCATACTTATATATACCAGGATATTGCACCTCGCCATGGATGGTGATGGTACGTTCTACCATAGCATCCTGACGTGTAGGAACAAACAATACGTCGTTTTCTCTCAAAGGAATGTCGGCAACCTTGCCACTCATAATGCCACCAAGGTCTACGCTCAATACTTCGAGTGTGCGGTCTGCCTTCATTCTATGCATGACACCACGGTTGGTGAAAGCCTGCTCGGTCATGCCATCAGCCTGCTCAATGAGTGTGCGTACGCTATTGATATTTTCGCCAAGCTGATACATACCAGGGCGGAATACAGCACCTTTAATTTCTACAGTGTTCTCATATCGTGGCAATATAGAGTCTACACTTACAGAGTCGCCATCGGCAATATGGAATGACGACATGTCAAACTCGTTGACGTTGAATACAGAGTATTCCTTACCGGTCTTTCTTACCACTCTAACAGATTTTGTATAGGCATCGCCTGTAAAACCTCCTGAATATCTCAGCAGCGAGCTCATGCTCTCGTTGCGCTTCATTTCGTAGAACATAGGTCTCTTAACCTTACCGGTGATGTTAACCAAGCAATCGTAAGGTCCAACCACGATGACATCGTTGTCTGCCAAACGCACGTTGCCTGTCAACTTACCATTGAGGATATAGTCGTAGATGTCGACTACAGAAACGAGCTTGTTGTGTCTATATACCTTAATATTACGCAGAGTACCAAGGTCGTTGGTTCCGCCAGCCATGTATAGGGCATGGAATACTGTTGCAAAGGCTGAGAGGGTGTATGTGCCAGGTACTGTTACCTCGCCCATCACGTTAACCATGATAGTCTTTGTCTGACCCACGCTGAGCTTTATCTTGCTGCTGCTATAGCGCGCACCCAGAGTGGAGCGAAGTTTTGCGTTAGCTTGAGCCACGGTGAGTCCACTCACCTGTACAGGTCCGAAGCCTTCGATGTTGATATCGCCATCAGGAGATACTGTTGCTTCAACAGATTTTTGTGAAGCACCATATATATCTACAAATACTGCGTCGCCAGGACCGAGACGATAGTTCTGAGGTGTAGCGATATTCATATTTGGCTCAAACGACAATTCTTTGTTGTTGAAGATGTCGCGACCAAACACTTTCTTTCTCTCCTTTTCTTTCTCCTGCAACAGTTGGTTTATCCATTCTGCTGTATCTACAGGCAATATTCCGTTGAGTTCACCCTGCATAGCTGTGAACTCATCGCTTGTTTCGTCGTATTCCTTTTGCCATTTTGGAAGGTTCTGCACGCGCTTAGTAGTGGCAGTAGCCTTATCGGAGATAGGAGTTTTTGTTTTGTTGTCTGTGAGGTCATCTTTAGTCTTGCCGTTGTTTTTTCTCAATCGGCTATTGCTTTGTTCTGCATTCTGCTTCGAAACGCCAAGACCATCTTGTTTCATCTCGCGCTCGTATTTGCTTCTCACTCGGCGTATCTGCTGTATGTCTACACCGCGTTGCATGAGCTTGGTTACGATCTGTGATTGTGACGAACCGTCTTCATGCTCTTTAACGATAAACTGCATCACCTGGTCGTCGGTCATCGTTGACTGGGCGAATGCAGATAGCGAGAATAGTGCAAACAATGCTGATATTATTATCGACTTTTTCATCTTTGTTTTAGATATATACCTTAATATTATATTAGTATAAACTCGTTTTTCCTTAAAATGTTGCAAAGTTACGCATTTTTTATTGAAAAAAGTGTTTGCTAGCGCATAAATAAGAAGCAACCTCTTCGTAAAACAAAAGAAGAGGTTGCTTAATTATAATGTAATTGTTAAATGTTTATGTCGTTATTTTGTAAACTTGCAGGTTGCCACCTTGCCATTACTATCTGTAGCTTTTGCAATGAAGCATCCATGGTATAGTTGCGATGCAGAAAGCATACCGTAGCCATTGTTTATGCTCATATTTGCCTCGGTAACCTTTTGTCCGCTTATGGTGTATATCTCAATTCTTGCCTCGCGAGCTTTAGTTCTTACAACAAGTGCTCCTGCTGCCATGCGTATAGTTATGTTGTTTGTATTAAGGGCAACGAGGTTTGTTACACCTGATGTTTGTTCTGCAATCTTTTGTGTATATTCGCTCATGCGGTTAGCTTTGCCGATAGTTGGAGTGTGGAACAAGTATATCGATTGTGCACCATCTACATAGCGACCTATAGATTGGTAGCCGTCGTGGGCTGGGTAGCATATCGAATCTGTCCATGATTCGTCGGCAGAAGTTAGAGCTACTACACCTCCGCCAGCGCTGAGCTTGAACGAGGTGTGAAGGTCGATGCTTGAAGGTTGTTTGTCGCACCATACCACCATATATCCTTTTGCAGGAATAATGGTGTTGGCATTGCTTTCTCCCTTATCAAGCGTGCAGAGCTTTAGGTTGTTAGCATCGTTGCTCAGATACATTCCCTCCACGTTGATATCCTCGTCGGTAGTGTTGTATAGTTCCACCCAGTCGGCTTTTTTGCCATATTCATTTACATAGATATCATTAGCTGCACTTATCTCGTTGACTCTTACAGGAGTATATCCTTCTTCAATCTGCTTATCCGTCTTCTCGTAGCATGCCACGAGGTTAAAGCTACTTGATGGCATTTCTATCGATGGTTCAACATATTTATAGTTGCTATTGTCATTGCCTTCGCCTATTGTTGCAACCATCTGGGCATCCCAATATATGTCAGAACTTGTAATGCTGTTGTTGTGTACTTCTACAGCTATTAAGTTGCTATCTTTTTTAAGTAGCGACGCATCAAAGCTGATGGTGGCATGGTCTGGGTTGCCTGGTGCATATGTAGAACTTACTGTGTTGAAATTGACATTGCCCTGTGGCATGTTATATCTGTAAGCTTCCTTTCCATTTACATATATGATGCAGCCATCGTCGACTACGATATTCATATAAACCTTGCTATCTGCTTTAGGTGCTTTGGTTAGGTTTATGGTCTGTCGGAAATAGTAAGTAGTATATTTGTCCCGGCTGTTGTTTCCATATGATATGGTGGTGCTTAGTCCGTCTTTGCCATATCCCAAAGGTGCTTTGCCTTGTTGCCAATTGTTGTCGTTGTATTGTGATGTTGTCCAATTGGTTTTGTCGAGACTTCCCTTGTCGTAATATTTCCAGTTGCTATATTGTGCTAATATAGTAGATCCAGTTTCAGTAGCGCTTCTCCATCCTGCGAACTTATATCCTGCCGGAGCCACAGCCTTGATAGTGACAGGAGCAAATAGCTTGCCGTTAAATTTGCCCGTAGGTACATCAATTCCGTTGATTTCTATTCTTGCACCCTTGGTGTCGCTTGCTAATATGCCATCCACCGGTGTTGCTTCGGTAAGCTTCATTCGCCAATAGCTCTTTAAAGCATTTATCATTGTAGCAAGTCTGTCATTGAGGCTTCCCTTCATGCTATTAGCAGAATTGTTGGGACTTTCGCCCTTGAAAGCCATTTCAGGTTGCACCTTTGTTACCAAACTGTCTATGATTTCGTTGCAACGTTGTGGTTCAAACACGCTACCACCCATCAAACAGTATGTGTCAATGAATTTCTTGCGGAAATCCTGATTGTTAAGCATATTGAGGAATATGGTAACAAACTTAATCTCTTGCTGTACACGTGGCAAACCATTATACAGTTCGTCGAAAGTATAATTTTGCTTCCATTCGAAGGTGTTGAATGGATCGTTGGTATTGAAGGCAAAGTCGAGGTCGAACGAAACGAAGCGGAACTTTCCTCCCTCCTTTAGTGTGAATCCTTTTATATTATTCTGAGGCCAGTCTGTACAGCCTGTATACATCAATGCCGCCATATAATTGGTATATTCGTCGATATCCAACATCTGTTTTATCTCCTCGTAGGTATTAGCTTTAGCAGCATCTGCCGACAGATTATACAATCTCTGATAGCATTCGCCAGTTCCTTCCTTCTGCACATATCCACTATCAGGTCCCATCTCAAACTGCTCTATCATCTCATTGTCATAGCCATAGTTGGCATAGGCGTAATGCTTATTGTTTGGTTCGCGTACGTTGAGCACACCAATATACTGTCCGTTGATAAACTCATGAACAGGCTGATAGCTCTGCAAGTCGATATCGAAACCTGCTGTCTGCATTATTGTAGCGAATGCAGCATCTTTGATACGACAATTGTTGTCGTTACCACCATTACGAATCTGCAAAGTGCGATTTCTGATATAAGGTTTTGCAGAGAAGAATGGATAGTTGAGGTTCTTATTCCCGCCAAATTCCTTTTCGCCCTTGAGTTTGAAAGAGTGGGGAGACCATGCACGACTCCATCCTCCACACATCTCAAGATTTACATCCTGATTGAAAACCATATCGCCTTGCTCGTTGATATACGACATGTTTACAGGGCGTTCCCAGTCCATATTCCAGTTGCAAGGCTCCTTTTTTCCATTGCCAGGTATACCATTTACACCCTGCACATATACTCCCAATGAGTCGTCATAAAGGAATTTAGGGTCGGTGACAACAGCCAATACTGGCAATTTATAGTCTTTGTCCCACTTGATATACGAGCGTGAAGTTACACGGCTTGCCATCATACCTTTTTTATATAGACGGAATCTGTAGTTTGTTGTTTCTTTAACTGTGAATCGTCCTAAGTTGTTGGTACGTCCGTTTTCCATTGTTGGCAATGTTCCATCAGTAGTATATCTCAGAGTGCATCCTAAAGGAATCTCTACATTTACCGTCATGCTTGATTTGAATATCGTAGATCCCTCTTTCACTATTGGTGCTTCCAACTGTGCTGTGCCAAAAGTTGCCGTGGTATTAGCCTTGCCAGGTGTTGGAGTGTCTGTATTTGCCCAATCTTCTCCACCATCCGTAGTGCGGGCATATGATATACGCTCCATACTTTCGGGATATGAAGCTTCGCATACTATATTGCCATTATTGTCGCTGATGAATAATTGTCCGCCATCAACTTTTAGTTTCAAGTTTACGTTGGTGTGACATAGTTTGTTGCTATCCATCCATACCACCTTATAGCCTTTGGCAGCAATGGTGCCCATATCTATAGGTGCTCTCCATTTCTTTTTGTTAGTAGCATCATCGCTAAACCATAAATTGTTTAGTCCCACCGCATTGTCGGTAGGGTTGTAGAGTTCTATCCAACCATCAAACTGGAAAGCTGGACTCACAAATTCGTCAACATTTGATGCCATAATCTCGTTTATCACGAGTTCGCCAGCCTTAGCTTGGTTGTCTTTAACGCTTATAGTACATGATGCTTTTATATTAGTATTCTTTTTACTCTTGGCATAGATAATAGCAGTACCTTCGCCACGAGCAGATACATTTCCGTTGGCATCAACAGTAGCCACATCATTGTTACTACTCTCCCATATCAGTTTATTGTAAGTGGCGTTAGTAGGCAAAACTGTAGCATTGAGCTTTGTGGTTTCGCCCACTATCATTTCTTTGTTTAAAGCATTCAGCTCAATCTTTTCTATGTCGACAACTTCACCATATATCTCAAGTTTGAAATTATCGAATATGCACCAGTTGTTTTGTGTGAACACTTCGTTTATCAAGCCTAATCTTAAGTCACCGCCATTATGGTCGAATTCCATAGCGTTTTGATAAGCTCCATCGCTAAAAGCCTTTGTGGCAGTTTCCATGGTGTTAGGGAAAAATACCATTTGTCCGTTAATCCATGTACTCCATGTGCCATCCATAGGAACTTCTGTAAAATAGAAAGAATAGATGCTTTTCAGTTTCTGCTTTGTATTGCCTGCATACATATAGGCGGTAATATCTTCCGTTCCAGCGGTATATTTTGGATAACCGTTGTTATTGTCTTGACAACGATAATACGATTGTACCGACATCCTATAATGTCCTGCGGGCAGCGATGATATAGTTTGATATATATCGAAAGTTCCGTTCCAAAATTCCATCGACTCGCATCTTACAGCTTGCGAGCCTGCATTCGAAACATACGTCCATCCTTTGTTGCTGTTGCCATCGAACCCTGGGTTTACCAATCGCTCTTCAGTAATGTCAATCCACTCGCTCTTAGCATGACTATAGTTAGTGAGTCCTGCCATGAAGAGCATGGTAGTGATAATAAGTTGAAATTGTTTCATATTGTTTATGGTTTAATCTCTTTTATAGTTAACTAAGTGGTTATTAGGTGTGTTAGTGGTTGCAAAAGTAAGAAAAAAAACACAGATACTTCAAATAAACGCTAAATTATTTGGTGATTTGTGGCGAAATGGATATCTTTGCATCCAAGTATCTACGTAGTCTTGGGGTTGACATGGATTTGACGGCGAGATGAAATGGTACGTAAGCACGCGGAGACTCGTCGGCTATCTCCATAATCATAGTGGACAAAAATTTAATTGGCGAAAACAATTACGCTCTCGCTGCCTAATCGAAGTACAGTAGATTACTGGCTTTATTCCGTCACTAGGTGATGGAACGAGACATCGCTCCAAGGATGTTGTTCCGAATCTGAGGGTCAAGCGGTGCAGGACAATCGGAAATAGCTTGTGTAGGCTCCGATGCATGAGTGAAATTTAGGAGATAAGGGTATGGTTGGTGGTCCAGGTCTTGCCATGCCTCGAAAACCAAAGGCTGGAATAAGCGTGTAGAAAGCGTATGGTTTCCTTGTGCGGACGTGGGTTCGAATCCCACCAGCTCCACAACGATTAAAGGATGTATACTTCGTTTTGAAGCATGCATCCTTTAATCGTTTGATAATCAAGAATTTAAGTCTGTTAATCCTACTTTTTAAGCTATGTGCTCAAAAGTGTATTTTGCTCTTAAATTCTTAGTTTTGAAGCCAATTTGTGCATTTTTTGTGCATCGTTTAGCATTGCGAAAAAATATGATAAAAAACAGTTTTAAACGATGATGGTCACTAATTATAAAGCTTCTTACGTTTATCATGTGTTGCTATGCTATTCCCCCTTCAGTATATGATGTAATTAAATATTTTAGTTAGTTACAATCAAAATTATCCAATGTTTATTGAAGGAATCATTTTTTGTTGTTAAAATACCCATAAAAAAGTAATACGTAATACTTGGGCAAGTATGTCTTATACTGATATAGGTAGACACATTTAC
>ULOX01002291.1_pt1 | contig 16836 bp, 10 predicted proteins | sample 1952911 | NCBI WGS metagenome assembly ULOX01 (sample SAMEA4835613, study PRJEB28245) | human gut metagenome | biome: gut microbiome; material: fecal sample | place: Denmark | collected 2008
CTGTACTACTCACATTTATTAATATTATTAAGTTAATTGTAACTTTGTAAACATCTAACGCCTACTTAATGAACATAGCATCCCCAAAACTAAAGAATCTGTAACGTTCTTTTACTGCAACTTCATAAGCATTAAGAACATTTTCTCTTCCTGCAAGTGCTGACACAAGCATTACAAGAGTTGATTCTGGGAGATGGAAATTAGTTATAAGACAATCTATTGCCTTAAACTTATAACCTGGATATATAAATATTTCTGTCCAGCCACTCTTAACTGGTATATGTCCATTTTCATCAGCTACTGATTCAAGAGTTCTTGTGCTTGTAGTTCCTACAGCAATAACTCTTCCACCATTAGCCTTGGTATTATTAATTATATCTGCTGCTTCTTTATCAACCTGATAGAATTCTGAGTGCATATGATGATCAAGTATATTCTCAACCTTAACTGGTCTGAATGTTCCAAGACCTACGTGAAGAGTAACTCTTGCAATCTTCACTCCCATATCTTCTATCTGTTTAAGCAGTTCTTTTGTAAAATGTAGTCCTGCCGTAGGTGCTGCTGCTGAACCCTCGTGCTTGGCATATACTGTCTGATAGCGGTTCTTATCTTCAAGCTTATGTGTGATATATGGTGGAAGCGGCATCTGTCCTAGTTCATCAAGAATTTCCTCAAATATGCCATCATAACTAAACTGTATAAGTCTGTTACCTTCCTCAACTATATCAATAATCTCACCTGTAAGCTTTCCGCCACCAAATACTATCCTTGCACCAACCTTGCATTTCTTTCCTGGCTTAACAAGGACTTCCCACGTATCCTGTCTGTCTTCAAGTCTTTTTAACAAAAGCACTTCAATGGCAGCACCTGTTCCTTCTTTCTCACCGATAAGTCTTGCAGGTATAACCTTAGTATCATTAATTACAAGGCAGTCACCCGGCTTAAGATATTCTGTTATATCCCTAAATATCTTGTGTTCTATAGCTCCTGTGTTCTTATCAAGAACCATCAATCTGGAGCTTGAACGGTCTGACAGAGGGTCTTGTGCTATAAGTTCCTCTGGCAGATCATAATAAAAATCATGTAAATCCATAATAATCCTCTATTCAGATTGTGCACTCTATATTCACTACATACGAAGTTCGATTCCATTATCACTTAAGTCTTTATATATCTTCTCCATTACTGGTGTGATATCCTTATCCTCAAGTGTTTTGTCCTTAGCTCTGAAAGATATTGAATATGCTACTGACTTGTAGCCCTCTTTAATCTGGGCACCTTCATATATATCAAATAACTTGTAACTCTCAAGTATGCTTCCGCCGCGTTTCTCGATTATCTTCTCAATCTTTCCTACAAGAACTGACTTAGGCATAACCATACTTATATCCCTTGTAACTGCTGGGAACTTGGCAATACCCTCAAACTTTCTGTCAAAGCTTGCCATCTTAGTTACAATTGAAAGGTCAATAACAACAATATATGTTCTGTCGCCTAATGAATAAGTATCTGCTACATCTGGATGTAATTCACCCATATAGCCAATCTTTGTTCCATCATAGATAATCTCTGCCTGACGTCCTGGGTGAAGGAATGTAATTCCTGCCTCTGGATTGTATTCCGGCTTAACTCTCATTCCAATTCTTTCAAGGAATTCTTCAACTACACCCTTCATCTGGAAGAAATCAACATCTCCAAATGCTCCAAGCGTGAACATAACTCTCTCATCTGGAAGCTCGTTAACATCATCTGCTGCAAGATATACCTTTGCAAGCTCATATAACTTAACATTCTTATTACGTCTGTTATAGTTAGTTGATAATGATGTAAGCATACCATTAACAGGAAGTGTTCTCATTATTGAGAAATCTTCTCCTAATGGATTAGAGATAACCACTGTCTTTCTGTATTCTGAGTCGGCCGCAAGCTTAAGCTTATCAAATACCTTAGGGCTTTCAAATGAATATGTCATAGCCTGTGAGAATCCACAGAACTGTGCAACTTCACCTGCTACATCTTCAATACTTCTCTCAAATGGTATCTTACCCATTGTTGTAGAACCCTTTGGAAGTGTTGTAGGAATATTATCATATCCGAAGAATCTTGCTACTTCCTCTGCAATATCTGCATCTCTGTTAAGATCCTGTCTAAATGTAGGAATAATAAGCTCATTAGAAGCTTCATCATATTCTACTTCAAGTCTCTTGAAATATGAAAGCATATCTTCCTTTGATACATTTGTTCCAAGAAGTGCATTATACTTATCTGGTTCAAATGATATTCTCTTCTTAGATACCGGCTCATCATATATATCAACAACACCGCCAACTACTTCACCTGCACCTAACTGTTCTATAAGGTCACAGGCCCTGTTCATAGCTTCAAGTGCAAGCTCTGGATCTAAGCCCTTCTCAAACTTACCAGAAGCATCTGTTCTTAAACCAATCTTCTTAGTTGACTTTCTTATATTAGTTCCATCAAATGTTGCAGCTTCAAAAAGCATTGTCTTAACATCATCTGTTATCATTGAGTTCTCGCCACCCATAATACCAGCAAGACCAATAGCCTTTTCTCCATCACATATAAGAAGTGCTTCTGAATCAAGTGTTCTTTCCTGTCCATCAAGTGTAACGAACTTCTCATTCTCAACAGCAGTTCTTACAATAATCTTCTTATCAGCGATTGTATCATAATCATAAGCGTGCATTGGCTGACCATATTCTGTCATAACATAGTTAGTAATATCTACTATGTTATTAATAGGTCTGATGCCTGCTGTCATAAGTCTGTGCTGCATCCACTTTGGTGATGGAGCAAGCTTTATATTCTTAACAACTCTTGCTGTATATCTCTTGCAAAGCTGCTTAGCTGCTACTTCAATCTTAATATAGTCATTAACATCTTCGCTATTGCCTGTAGCATTAACAACTGGAGGATTGAATGGCTTTCTGAATGTAGCTGCTGCCTCTCTTGCGATACCAAGGATACTATAGCAGTCTACACGGTTGTTAGTAATCTCATATTCAAATACTGTATCATCAAGTCCAAGATATTCTACAGCACTCTCTCCTACTTTGGCATCATCACCAAATATATAAATACCATTTTCTGCTGCATCTGGATAGAATTCTCTTGATGAACCAAGTTCTTCAATTGAACACATCATTCCATAAGACTCAACGCCTCTTAACTTGCCTTTTTTAATCTTAATTCCATCTTCTGGAAGTGGACTTCCATCGTGTCCGCCAGCCACACGTCCGCCGTCAAGAACAACTGGAACTTTCTGTCCACTTGTTCCTGGTTCAATATTAGGAGCACCTGTAACTATCTGAACAGTTTCATTTCCTACATTCACCTGACATACTACAAGCTTGTCTGCATCTGGATGTCTTTCTACTGAAACAATCTGTCCTACAACAATTTTATCCAGATTTTTATCAAGCTCATTAAAACATTCTACCTTAGTACCTGAAAGAGTCATAGCATCTCTGAATTCCTGATTTGTACACTCTAAACCTGGAACAAGGTCCTTTATCCATTTAATAGATGTATCCATACTTATCCTCCACTTATTATTAATTAGAACTGCTTTAAGAATCTTGTATCATTCTCGTATAACAATCTCATATCATCGATTTCGTATTTAAGAAGGGCAACTCTTTCAAGACCTACGCCAAACGCAAAACCTGTATATTTATCTTTATCAATTCCGCACATTTCAAATACATGTGGGTGAACCATTCCGCAGCCAAGTATTTCAATCCAGCCCTCACCCTTACAAAAACGGCATCCCTTGCCGCCACATTTAAAGCAGCTTACATCCATCTCGGCACTAGGCTCTGTGAATGGGAAATGATGTGGTCTGAACTTAACCTTAGTATCTTCACCGAATAACTCCTTAGCGAATTCTGCAAGTGTTCCCTTAAGGTCAGCAAATGTTATGTTCTCATCAATTACAAGACCTTCAACCTGATGGAAGCAAGGTGAATGGGTTGCATCAACTTCATCTGCTCTGTATACACGTCCAGGTGAAATCATTCTTATTGGAAGTCTGCCTTTTTCCATAACTCTTGCCTGAACAGGTGATGTCTGTGTTCTAAGAACAACTTTATCATTGATATAGAATGTATCCTGTTCATCTTTTGCTGGATGGTTAGCTGGAATATTAAGTGCCTCAAAGTTGTAATAATCATATTCTACCTCTGGACCTTCTACAACTTCGTATCCCATTCCTATAAATATCTTTTCTATTTCTTCACGCGCAAGCATATTAGGATGTTTATGTCCAAGTTCAGCTTTCTTGGCTGGAAGTGTTACATCAATTACCTCTGCCTTCATCTGAAGCTCTCTCTTCTTGGCAGCAAGCTCTTTCTTGGCAGCCTCTAATACTTCTTCAATTGCCTGTCTTGTTTCGTTGACAATCTGTCCAACCTTAGGTCTGTCCTCAGGAGCTACCTCCTTCATACCCTTTAAAACTTCAGTAAGCTCGCCTTTTTTACCAAGAAAAGCAACTCTGATATCATTTAACTTATCAAGAGAATCTGTTGCCTTTATCTGTGACAACGCATTTTCTTTGATTGCATCAAGTCTTTCTTTCATCTTATCCTCCTTCTTGCGCTATTTACACATTGTTAATCATTTCGCAAAAAACCACTCTCAATTGTAACACAATGCTCATATTTCGCAAGTATTATTTTAATTATTCTTATGTCTTTTCTCATAAATCTCAAGAACCTGCATAGCTTCCTTGGCATGCACCTTATTCTTTTTAGTCACATTTTTAATATTATTTCTTGCATCTTCTATTCTTGATTCATTATATTCTATCTGTTCTCTTAACTTCTGGCGTCTTATGGAAAGATTATGTCTTACCTCTACCATTTCTTTAGGATTAAGTATCGCCTTAACTTGTCCTATCCATATATGTGTATCAATTACACCAAGCTGTCTTAATATATCTGTAAGCTCCGCTTCTGCCTCATTAAGATTACTTGTTATCTCAAGTATTTTACGTTGTTCATCTTTCATCTCAACATATGCCTGAAACTTCTGCTCAAGCTCAAATGCACTCTTTACCGCATATTTGCTATATTCATATTCAAGCACATTTACAGCATTTACATACTTTATCTTGTACTTATTAAGAAGTGCTGTTGCTTTATTAAGCTTTACCTCTGTCACATACACTTTTCGTTCTGTTGATTTAAGATAAGCAAACAGACCAAGCGAAAGCGTAAGTGCAAGTATTACAACTGTTATGAACATTCCAATGTGTTCATCATCTGGTGAAGCCGCTGATATAAGAAGAAATATAACAAACACCCCTACAAGAAGTGCCAGCATAAGTACTGAATACTTCTTAATTCTAAGCTGTTTTTTCACAAGGTCATTTGCCTCTATACGATACATTGACCTCTCACCCTTAATCATTCTTACATTCTTTAATACTGTATTGTAATCTTCTTCATCGTGCCTCAGCTTTACAAGTGCCTCTGGAAAATCTTCCTCATAAGATTCCATCATACGGTACACTTTGTTGGAAAGCTTGTTCTCCGGTGATTTAAAAATACGCCTGTCAACCGACAGATTATCAACACGGTCTGCCGCATACATAAGCTTAAGCTTTATATCTTCCGGTGCATTCTCGATTCTTTGTATATCCTCATAATAATCAGTTACACTGTCATATTCTACCTTGGCATTCTCTATATATCTTGAAGCTTCCTCCATAATATCACACTGGCTTTTAACAAAGCTCCCAACCTCTGAGCCTGTAAATCCTGCCGTGTCAACCTCTTCAAGATTATCCTGCGTATTATTGACCGCTCCGCCAAGATTAACCTTATCAACTGTTCTTATAAGCGTCTGTGCCTGTATACTGTTAAGCAGGTGGTCATATTTTTCTTCTTCCTTTAACACATCTGCCTGCTGTTTCTTAGTCTTTTCTGTCAGCCCTCTGGATTCATCAGCAGATGCATCACTGCCAGCCGTCTTATATAATTCTTCTTCCAGATCATCATTATGATTACTGCCAGTATACGAACCCACCTGATAGCTGTGTATCATATCATTAATAGAACGTTTATTTCTAAATCCATTCTCATCTTCATACACAAGCTCCTCAAGGTCTTTTAAATCCTCATCACTGTCATAATTATTTTTTAAGAATTTGAATAATCCCACTTGTCTTATCACCTCGCAGTATATTTATAATAATCCTGTTTCCAATTGGTAAGAATATCATCTAATACTTTATGATACCCTGCCACATCTCCTGCATTTTTATACTTCTCTGTGTCATTAAGCTTTCTAATCTCGTCCTGATAAGCTGCATTATCCATAAGCTGTTCTATCTTTCTTCTTATGATATACTCCTCCTCTGGCACATCTTCATTAATAACACTTCCGTCTTTATCCATAAACCACTTTGCCGCAAGGTAACACTTGTATGAATTCTTATGCTGTCCTATCTCATATGCTTTCATAAAGCTGTATGAAGCCTCATTATATAAGAACATTCTTGCAAGTGCAACACCCATATTATGGTACACACCTGCTAAGAACGCTGCCGGGGCAGCATTGCTGTATTCATCTATAATCTGCTTATAACAGTCAACCGCCTTATAGAAGCACTCATTAGAAAGAAAACTGTCCCCTCTTAATCCAAGTCTTTCATAAGCATTCTGATTATCAAGCGTATTCAGTATTTCGCTTATCTTTTCAATCTGTTCCAAAGAATAATAATCAACTGATTTAAGTATTGTGACAAGCATACTTGCCAACAGCTCATTATTACTTTTCATTATGGTTAATCTCTGGGCAAGTGCTGTATTTCCCACTTCATCCCTAAGAAATGTTATAAGCTCATCATTGATAAAATCATTAGTAAGTATATATATATTATTGTAAATATAATAACACAGTTCTTCTTCTGTATACAATCTGATACCTGACTGCATTATATATAAAGGATTGTCTGCAACCTTCCCCCTGCACAAAATCATTGCACTCATACATCTGCCTCACTTAAATCCAGTTCTTCAACTATAACACTATCCGATGCCTGATATATCTCACCAAAACCAAGGTCTTTTACTGTAACAATACATTTATCCTGTGAAGATGCCTTTACATTCATTGATATTCTTGTTGTCTTTCCTTCCCTGTAAGGAATAGAGCTTATATCAACCTGCTTTTCTATATATTTTCCGTCCGGCCATATAATCTGGAAATTTATAACCGACACATCTTCAATAATAAAATCAATTGTTCTTTCTGCCATATACCAGTTAGTTCCCATTTTGACAATTCTAAACTTCATAGGACGTCCGTGTTCTGATATATCCGTTTCAATATCAGCTTTTATCCTGCCATCTGTAAGAAGGCACACATTACCAAATACCTGTGGAGATATATACTCCAACGCTGCAAAGCACGCACCTCTTACATATAAATTCTGCCCAACAAATGCTTTTCTTCCTGCAACTAATACTTTGGTGAATTCATCTGGAAGCCTGTCCACATCAAATCCCATACCTGTAAGATATACACTTGAAGCCCTGTGCTTCTTAAAATATTCTGTCATATACAAGGTAACGGAATGTGAAGCCTTTTCTATTGTACTTCCTTCAGGCTGGCTTAATGTATGCTCCTGTAATATGTACTGCATATCACCAATCTTATTGCAGTACAATCTGTATACATCAATTCCCGAAGCATTGTAATCCATAAGCACTGTACCATTCTGATAAAGTTCCTTCTTCTGGCTGTACGCATAATATGCAAAGCTTTCTATTCTGCTTATTATCTGGTACTGCTCATTTGCAACACCTGCATTGTACAGCTCCTCCTTTACAATCTCCAGTGTATCTTTGGTAAAATCAGGAACAACAACACATATAGAAGCTACACTGCTGGCATTTTTCTTATTAATAACAGCTTTTATATTCTCTGATAATGTTTTGTCTTTTTCGGTATCTGCTGCCACTGGTGCTTTTAACTCACTGTCATACACACACATCTGTATATTATCCTCAAGCAGCTCCGCTCCTATTATCAAATCTGTATCGTTCATAACTATCTCCATTCTTAGCAGGAATTTAGTCTTACTGCCTCATATTCTCTGGTACAAACAACTGCTTTGTCACATAATCTTCTACTGCATAGCTTTCCATAAGCTTCTTTAATGTAACCATATCCCTTAGCTCCTCGCTTGCAAGACATTCATTAATTGCATCAAATCTGCCCTTATTATCTCCATCATTAAGGTTATCGTACAATATGTTATATTCCTTCGTATTAGTGTCTGTTCCAATTGTATAATTATATATAACCTTGTCGTTATAGAACAATGAAAGTCTGTATGTAAATACTCCGCAGTTATCACATTTCATAACTGCACTTGCATATTCTTTAGCATCATTAACTTTATAATTAATGACAACCTTATTATCAGGATTGCCATAATACTCAATCACTGTAACACCACAGGCATTATACGGTATATTAAGAACACCATTAAAACGTTTATAATAATCATAGATTATCTCTTTTGCACATAATTCATCAAGAATGTTCTGTGCTGTGTCTTTAATATCTGGTTTATTCAATTCTTTTATATTCTCTGATACTTTTTTAAGCCACGCAGCAAGGCATATTACAGGAATACCAATCTTATCTTTGTAACATTCTTTTACAACCGTAAATGTTATGTCACTTACATTTTTTCCTTTAATAAAATATAAAAATGAATTATAAGCTATATATGCTTTGGCTATCAGCTGTGATGCACCTTTATTATAATAATCTGTAAATACCTGTGTAAGCTTATCATAATAATCTTTATCCTGAGTAAACATATACTGTGAGATAACCCTCTCAGAAAGATTTTTAATATTTACGCCAAAATCAGATGCACTCTTCCACAACCTGTACATATCCTTGTCTGAACCATTATAATTATCAACCATATATTCAAGTACCAGCTCATTATACAGATGATTCCTGAACACATATTCACACAATATATCTTTATAGCTTTCCTTATTAACCGAAGCAGTAAGCTCGTGTACTATGAACTTAAACATCTTGCCTGCTGGAACTATTGTATAGCCGTAGCGTTCCATAAGTTCCCTTGCCTCATAATACATTCCGTACTCCAAAAGTATTTCAATAAGCCCCTGTGCCGTATTGATATCAAGACCATCTTTAATAAGGTCACTGTACTCATCATTAAAGGTTTCACCTTCATAATATTCTTTATAATATTCAATAAGCCACGAATTAATAAGTTGTCGGTATTCGTATGTAACTCCTTTAACCATCGCCGCTTTCTTATATATAGATGGTGTATCCGCATTATATATATGCTTCTTTCTGCAATAATCTGCTCTGAATAAAGCTATATATGGCTCTTCAATGTCATATTCATCTAACAATGTTATATCCAGTGGTTCTTCTAATATCTTTTCTATCTCATAATTGACAGTGTTTCTTCTTATAACTCCGTCCGTACAGATAAATGCCATAGAACAGTTAGAGATATAAAGCGGAATATATATATCATTGCCTGTCATCTCATATATTGCAGGCTCTTTCATATAGCCGCATTTTACTATAACAGCTTTTACCTTACTGCAATCAGCAGTTACACGATACATAAATCTTAACTTAACCGCATATTCTGCTGTTTCATTATTGATAAGCTGTGGCTTTAAAAATTGTCTGTAAAGATACATAAGGTCATTATTGATACAGCCGGCCTTTAACTGCTCATAAAGATACAGTTCTATCATCTGCTCGTACGAATCATATATATCCTTATAGAATGCTTTATTATAGACAACATTGGCATATAAGAAGGACTTCCATTCATAATTAATACCTGAATCATATGTAAAATACAAAAGGACAATTCTTGGAATTCTCACCTTTATATCTTTCTTTATGCTTGCCATATAGAACTCATATAATCTTGTTATTCTTATGCCTCTAAGAACCGCTTTCTCATAAAATGGAAATGCTTCCTCACCAGCTATTCCTTCCCTTACCATATGTGATATTAATACTTCTAATATGTCATCTTCTTCATATATTGTATAAAGTTTTTTTAATATCTCTATATTATCTTTATTAGTAATTCTTTCATTGGCAATTACAGCCGCTGCCTGCTTTGCAAGCTTTTCTGTAATCATATTGTACTTTATACCAAATGCTATCACCTGAATCTCAAATCTGTTAAACAGCCTTAACAGCTCTGGCTGTGCATTATATATATTAAGTGCCTCTAAATACATAACCGGGCTTATACAGCCATCATTAAAGCAATCCTTTATTCTTATAAGCTTAATGCTCTTGTTATTCTCAGACTGTCCGTCTATATAGAATAATATCCACAAAAGCACCCAGCTGTCATATCCGTGTTCATAACACTCTGTAACTATCTGGGCTACATCTGATGTATATCCTGCATCTTTTCTTTCAAGCGTGCTTACATAAAGGTAAAGACTGTATAACTCAATATGATTATCAACATTGCTTAATACCCTGTCCTTAATGTTCTCAAGAATTCTGCTTCCATTGTAATCATCACCTGATATAAAATTAACACCAGCCTGCAATACGTCAAATATTATGTCTGATTTCTTCAATCCACGAACTCTGTCAAGAATTTTATTAGTGTTAATAACCCATTCCTGCTTGGTTATGCGTTTCATTCTGAACTGGAGATATTCTGCTGTAAGCCTGCTCTTTGCAGTTCTTATCTCTCTGTGTTCATCAAAGCCGCTGTCATTAACAATCTCTTTTCCATTTATTGTAATCTCTATTACTTCCTGATGACTGTAAGAACTTATTATAATATACGCATAGTTATTGCCTGCATGAAGAAGCTTATCATCTATTATATAATCCAGCTCATATACATCACCTATGAAATCATCAGAAGTTATTATTCCTCTTTTCATCTTAATAAATGGTGCTTCACACTGTACGTCAAGCTTTATATAGCCCCAGCCGTTCTTTTCTATAATTATGCTGTCCTTTTCGTTAGCACCATCTATATTATAATCTCTTATATTATTATCAACACTGAAAGTAAGAGCAGACTTTTTCTTAATTGCTATTAAGAACTCCTCCATTGACTCATATACATTTTCTCTGTCATACAGGACATCGTAAAGATTATTTAATACATCATCACCCTGTAAGAATATTTTTTTGAATTTATCGGATCTGTATAAGCTTACTGCTTCTTCTTTATTAACCTGCACAAGATTAGTAAAATGGAACAGGTTATCCGCTTTTCCAAGGCTTGTATCTACTGTTTCTTTAACTGCTGTAAAGCTGTATAATACCTCTTTCTCTCCAGCATTAGTAACAAGCGTGAACTCTCCTTCTATGCTGTCCCCCTCTGAAAGTCCCCTTGCATCTATAACGTATTTAATATAACTGTCTTTTCCCGCAAATGACGGTGTAAGCACTGTCACCTTGGCATTATCAGAGTATACTACCCCCTTAATTACATCTTGCGCCTGTATATGAAATTCTGCATTATGTATTGTGTCACAGATAACATCTTCTATAATAACATCATCAGGTTGTATTATATCTGGAATGTCATATCTGAACTTTCCTCTTGAAAGTCTGTTAATATACTCTCTCATCAGTTCTACGTCTCCGAATTAATCTTTTTTAAATGTGTCTTTATCTGCTTCTCATAGCCATTATCTGTTGGTTCATAGAACTTTACGTCCTCAAGTCCATCAGGTAAATACTGTTGCTTCACATAGTGGTTAGGATAATCGTGTGCATATTTATAACCTATGCCGTGTCCTAACTTTGAAGCACTCTTATAATGTGCATCCTGCAAATGTGCCGGCACAGGTGCTGTCTTGGTTGTCTTAACAAGTTCCATAGCCTTGTCAACTGCCATATAACAAGAGTTGCTCTTAGGTGCACAGGCAACATATAACGCCGCCTGTGAAAGAATTATCCTTGCCTCCGGCATACCTATCCTCTCAACTGCAAGTGCTGCATTCGTAGCAACAACTAATGCGTAAGGGTCTGCATTGCCTACATCTTCACTTGCACATATCATTATTCTTCTTGCAATAAACTTTATATCTTCACCTGCATATAACATCTTTGCCAGATAATAACTTACTGCATCAGGGTCAGACCCCCTCATACTTTTAATAAATGCTGATATGGTATCATAATGATTATCACCCGTCTTATCATATCGGACAGCCCTTTTTTGTATACACTGTTCTGCTGTCTTTAAATCTATATGTATAAGTCCGTCATCTGACCTGTCAGTTGTAAGTATTCCAAGTTCTATCGCATTAAGTGCACTTCTTGCATCGCCATTTGCTATATCAGCAAGAAACTCCAAAGCATCATTATCTATGTCAGCCTTGTAGCTTCCCATACCTCTTTCTTTATCGTATACAGCTCTCTTTAGTATCTCTTTGATATCTTCCTTTGACAATGGTTTTAACTCAAATATTATAGACCTTGAAATCAAGGCTCCATTAACCTCAAAATATGGATTTTCTGTTGTTGCACCAACAAGCACAATAGTTCCGTCTTCCACGAATGGCAGAAGATAGTCCTGCTGCCCCTTATTAAATCTATGTATCTCATCTACGAAAAGTATTGTCTTCTTACCATACATTCCAAGATTATTTTTTGCCCTCTCTACAACATCTTCCATCTCTTTCTTGCCTGCTACTGTAGCATTAATCTGACAGAAATCCGCACTTGTCGTATTGGCAATAACCTTGGCTAATGTAGTCTTTCCAGTTCCAGGAGGTCCATAAAATATAATAGAGCTTAATTTATCCGCCTTTATAGCCCTGTATAAAAGCTTATCCTTACCAACAATATGCTGTTGTCCTACAACTTCTTCCAAAGTTCTTGGTCTTAATCTCATCGCAAGAGGAGAATCATTCTCCTGATTAGTCTTTCGCATATAATCAAATAAATCCATAATTGTGTCCTTGTGATTCCCTTAATGAATATTATTTAATAATATAGCATATTATACGGCAAATGGCACTACTTTAATTAAAGTAAGCTTTTAAATATTTTCTTAACCGTGTCCATAAAGCCTGCTGTATCAACATTTTCGCAGCTTATTATCTTAACACTTCCAATATAAGCCTCATTGTAATAATATTTAATAACGCCTACCTCATCACCCTCTTTTAATGGAGCTTTAATATTATCATTGATTATGCACTCCCGTCTTATATCATCATTGTTATATTTATTAATGAACATATATGAATAGTCTTTTTCCTTTGTTATCTTAATCTTATCCTGCCTGCCCGATGAGATTTTAATGCTCTGTGTATCAAGCGGTTCTTCATCTTTATATATACTGCACACACTAAAACCATAATTAAGAAGCGTTATCGCATCACTGAATCGTATCTTGCTTGTCGGTGCCGCCATAACAACTGCTATAAGATCTATTCCGTCTTTATTGGCTGTTCCTGAAAGGCAGCAGCCTGCCTTGCTCGTTGAACCTGTCTTTAAGCCTGTGGCATAGGCATACTGTTTCATAAGCTTATTAGTATTGGTAAGCACGAAATCCTTCTCGCCTTTTCTTGTAATGTGTGTTATGCTCTCCATCCATATACTGCTGAATTCTTTTATCTGTGGGTGGTTATTAATAAGCTCCCGGCTCATAACCGCTACATCTCTCGCACTTGATGTATGTCCGTCTACATCAAGTCCACAGCAGTTAATAAAATGTGTGTTGCTCATTCCTAGTTCACGGGCTTTCTCATTCATTTTATCAACAAATACATTCTCTGCCCCGCTTATGTGTTCTGCCATTGCAACACAGGCATCATTAGCACTTGCCACCGCTATACACTTAATCATAGTCCTGACACTCTGTATCTCTCCCGGCTCAAGGAACACCTGGCTTCCGCCCATTGAAGCCGCATATTCCGACACAGTTACCGGGTCTTCCATATTAATGCTTCCGTCCTCTATTGCCTCAAATATAAGTATAAGCGTCATTATCTTTGTTATGCTTGCAGGTGCAAGAACTGTATCGGCATCCTTTTCATATATTACCTGTCCTGTCGCCGCCTCCATAAGTATCGCAGAAGGTGTATCTATGTCTGGTCCTGATACTTCCTCTGCACAGCAAAAAACAGGTACAATAACAGCCGTAGTAATTAACATAATTATGGCTGTTATTATACCTGTAATTCTTTTTATATGTCCTGTTCTGTCCTTATGTCCTGCTTTATCTGAATATTCTGCTAACACTTTCATATATCCGGACATAATAATAACCTCTTATAACATTTGTTATTATATATGTCCTTATATACCCTATTATACCTTAAAGTCTTAGAATAATGCTGTAATATCTGTTCCATTAATATACAATTGTTTTAATGTGTTCCAATCCACAGCCTGTCCACTGTTCCTATCTGGCTCTTTGATCCACCCTTTAAATCGCAAGAATATAATGTCTTATCAGAACCATAATAATACAATCTCTTTCTGTAAAGACTTGTATCAGATGTATTAACTGTATCTGTAACATTTCCCATAAGCACTTTCTTAGCTGATGGTGTCTTTAAATAATACTGTCCGTCATTATCTATATAAGTAATAGACTCTTTTGTATTATTAATAAGCGATAAGCTTCCGTCCTTCACATTCTCTGCAATAACAGTCTTATCACCCTTTAATGCATTGATAAGCTTTGCCTCTGAATTAATGTATACAAGTTCACCCGATGCTTTTAAGAATACTATGTTCTGCATATTTCCTATGCTGCCAAGTTCTTTCTTATCTGACACCATTCCGTCTTTATACTTTGCATATGACACTTTTTTATTACCTACCCAGTATATGTAATCATTCTTACTATCAATAATATATGTCATATTAGCACCATCAATGCCATCAAGCTGCTGTGCCAAGCCATTCTTAACACTAACAATATAATTATTGTCCTGTGAATTATATATATATTCATCAGCCTTGTCAGATGTATTCAGATGTCCTGCACCTTTAGTATACACACCATCTGTATCACTTAATGGATATATATTATCCACATTATCTGCCACATATGTCTGCTTCTTATTGCTATAATTGTACTGATATAATCTGTTATCACTATCAAGTATTATAATTGTATCGCTGTCACTGTATACATATGCCTGCGTAAGACTGGCTTCTATTGTATCAGTCTTTCCTATAAGACTTCCTGAACTTTTATCATTGGTAATCTCTGCCATAGACAGCTTAAGTCCACCTGTCTTTCCTGTGTCATTGATAGTTTCTGTTTCTTTGTAAATAATTGTGCCTTTATCTGAAATATAATATATCTCGTGTGCATATATATTATTTACAACTTCCACACTTCCATCCTGTGACCATACATATAATGAATATAGCTCATCTTCATCATTATACACATCTGCCGCATAATACTTTCCATCCGGACTTGCAGCACTTGAAACCACACTGTCCTTAGATATATTTTCCGGCCATTCCGGTGTATAAAATGTAACTTCATCAAGACCAAATAATGCATCCTTAACATCACATATATACTGGCTTTCAAGTGAAGATACATCATATATGCGGCTTCCATCACTCATATATATATATGAATTCTTCCTTAACAAAACAGCCATAATTAATGAAATAGCAGCTATCGCCACTATAACTATGGCGACAGCTACTCCTGCTTTCTTATATGAATGTTTTGTCTGTGGTCTTATCCTGCTATCCATCTTAATATTATTATCTGCCTTAACATTATTATCCGTCTTAGCATTATTATTTTTTCTGGTCTTAGCCTTTTCCTGCTGGGCTTTTCCTTTAGCTTTACTGGCAAGCTTTTCACTTCCAGCCTTTAACTTATCAGCCACATCATTAAAATCAACTTTAGTTATATCAAAGACACCTTCATCATAATTCTTTACCTTATTCGAACGCTTCTTTGCACGCTTTCCCTGCTGTATTGTCTTGCCATCTTTATCAGATTGTTCTGATTCACCAGACAAAACATTGCCAGCTTCTTCTGCACTGTCTAAGACCTTCTGTGTCTCTTTTCTTGCAAGACTTTCTTCATATGCTTTACGTCTAGCCATATAGTCACTGCTGTTAATCTTAATTACAGGTCCATTACATCTGGGACACTCATTGCCCTCATATTCTGTTCCACATTTAACACATTTCATAAATTAATACCTATATTAAAATGTAAACTTGTCTTCAAAATATGCCTTAAGATCAGAAATCTTAACTCTTTCCTGCTGCATAGTATCTCTATCTCTTACTGTTACAGCATTATCTTCTTCTGATTCAAAGTCATATGTTATGCAGAATGGAGTACCAATCTCATCCTGTCTTCTGTATCTCTTACCGATATTACCCCTGTCATCAAATTCACAGTTGTAATACTTAGAAAGTTCTGCATATACCTTCTCTGCACCTTCATTAAGCTTCTTAGAAAGTGGAAGGATACCAACCTTGACTGGTGCTAATGCTGGATGGAAATGAAGAACTGTTCTTACATCTCCTCCTTCAAGTTCTTCCTCATCATAAGCTGCACAGAGGAATGCAAGTGTCACTCTGTCCGCACCAAGTGATGGTTCAATAACATATGGAATATACTTTTCCTTAGCTTCGTCATCAAAGTATGACATATCCTCGCCAGATACTGTCTGGTGCTGTGTAAGGTCATAATCTGTTCTGTCAGCAATACCCCATAATTCACCCCAGCCAAATGGGAATAAGAACTCAATATCTGTTGTTCCCTTAGAATAGAAGCAGAGTTCTTCTGGTGAA
>ULOX01045870.1_pt1 | contig 16439 bp, 10 predicted proteins | sample 1952911 | NCBI WGS metagenome assembly ULOX01 (sample SAMEA4835613, study PRJEB28245) | human gut metagenome | biome: gut microbiome; material: fecal sample | place: Denmark | collected 2008
GCAGATTTCGGATGGTTTTCAGGTAGAGGTACCGGATAACTGGTTAAAGAATGGCTACCCATTCGAACTTCGCAGACCGGAGTATTCCTACGAGATCAAATTCGGCGGCTATGTCCGTACCGAAGACATGGGAAATGGCAACACCAGATTTATCCATGAAGGCTATCAGTCAGTTATGGCGATCCCATACGATATGCCGATCGTAGGATATGATAATCATATGGTAAATACGCTGATGATCTGGGATGCAGAGCCTAAGGAAGGTTTCCAGTTAGATTCCTTTGATAAAGGAGATTATAACAAAGCGGTAGAGCAGGAAAACCTTGCTCGTAATCTGGTGGAAGTCCTTTATCCGAATGACAATCATATTCAGGGAAAAGAGCTTCGTTTAAAACAGCAGTACTTTTTCGTATCTGCAAGTTTACAGCGTGCGATCGCAAGATTCAAAAAGCATCATGAGGATATCCATCAGCTGCCTGAGAAAGCAGTATTCCAGATGAATGATACACATCCGACGGTTGCAGTGGCAGAGTTAATGCGTATTTTGCTGGATGAGGAAGGCTTAAGCTGGGAGGATGCGTGGGATATCACAACCCACTGTGTTGCTTATACCAACCATACCATTATGGCTGAGGCTCTTGAAAAATGGCCGATCGAGATTTTCCAGAGACTGCTTCCGCGTGTATATCAGATCGTGGAAGAGATCAACCGCCGTTTTGTTTTACAGATCCAGGAGCAGTATCCGGGCAACAATGAAAAAATTGCAAAAATGGCAATTTTATATGATGGTCAGGTAAAAATGGCGCATCTTGCAATCGTTGCAGGTTATTCTGTCAACGGTGTTGCCAGACTGCACACAGAGATTTTGAAAAAAGAGCAGTTAAAAGATTTCTATGAGATGATGCCGCAGAAGTTCAATAACAAAACCAATGGTATCACACAGAGACGTTTCTTAGCACATGCGAACCCGCTTCTGGCTGACTGGGTGACAGCACATGTGGGAGAAGGCTGGATCACAGACCTTTCCCAGATCAGGAAACTTGCGCCTTATGCAGATGATAAAAAAGTACAGCAGGAGTTTCTTGAGATCAAACACCAGAATAAAGTACGTCTTGCAAAATATATCAAAGAGCACAATGGAATTGATGTTGATCCGGATTCCATCTTTGATGTACAGGTAAAACGTCTTCATGAGTACAAACGTCAGCTGTTGAATATCCTTCATGTTATGTATCTCTATAATGAGATCAAAGAGCATCCGGATATGGAATTTGTTCCAAGAACATTCATTTTTGGTGCAAAGGCAGCAGCCGGTTATAAAAATGCAAAACTTACCATTAAACTGATCAACAGCGTTGCAGAAGTGATCAACAATGATAAGAGTATCAATAATAAGATCAAAGTGGTATTTATCGAGGACTACAAAGTTTCCAATGCAGAGTGGATCTTTGCAGCAGCAGATGTCAGCGAGCAGATCTCAACTGCAAGTAAAGAGGCATCCGGTACCGGTAATATGAAGTTCATGTTAAACGGCGCCCTGACACTTGGAACGATGGACGGTGCGAATGTTGAAATGTACGAGGAAGTCGGACCGGATAATATGTTTATTTTCGGTATGAGCTCTGACGAAGTGATCGCACATGAGCATAACCGTGATTATGATCCGATGCAGATTTTCAACACGGATCAGGATATCCGCAAAGTTCTGACACAGTTAGTGAACGGATTCTACTCACCGAATGACTCCGAACTTTTCCGTGACCTATACAATTCACTGCTGAATACACACAGCACACAGTACGCGGATACTTACTTCATTCTTGCAGACTTCCGTTCTTATGCAGAAGCGCAGAAGAAGATCATGGAGTATTACAAGAACAGGAGCGCCTGGGCAAAGAGCGCTATCTTAAACACTGCACATTCCGGCAAGTTCTCATCCGACAGAACGATTCAGGAATATGTGGATGATATCTGGCATTTACCGAAGGTGAAGGTTGATGTGGAATAAAGTGATAAGAAAATAAAATTACAAGAAGGACAGTCCCTGTGAAAAAGGGGCTGTTTTTCTATATTTATGTTATGTCAAAAACAAATTGACAATTTTTTCGATACAAGTTATGGTAATAAGGAAATCTTTTTTATCAAATTGAGGGTGCAAGGTCTGCATAAAAATCCAGTTAAAACTGCAAGTGCAAAAAGCGACGAAACTATTTTCCTGAAATATCAGGTATATAGGAAGGAGCAATTATATATGGGAAAAAAAGTATTGAAAGCAGATACTGTAGTAAAGAATTACTGGCGGAATAACGAACAGTTTGCAGATATTTTTAATGCAGTTTTATTTAATGGAAATAAGGTTATAAAACCGGAAGAATTAGAAGATATGGATACAGAGGAATCTTTGGTATTAGAACACAAGGAGTATATACAGAGTATTGTGGCAGCAAGAGATAACGTTAAAATCAGAAAAAAATCTACCACTTATGATGCTGAATTTGTTATACTTGGATTGGAGGGACAGGAATGTATCCATTATGCAATGCCGTTAAGAGTGATGGGATATGATTATAGTACATACAAAAAGCAGTATGATGACAATGCGGCAAAGCGTAAAAAAGAAAAAGGATTAACAGAAGATGAATATCTGTCGGGAATGAAGAAAACAGATAAATTTATTCCTGTTATTACAATCGTTATCTATTATGGTGAGAAGCCGTGGGATGGAGCAGTATCTTTGCATGGGATGCTAAATATTCCAAAAGCAATGGAAACATTTGTGAATGATTATAAAATACATCTGGTGGAAGCCGGAAAAAATAATTTGGTATTGCATAATGTAAATAATCAGGATTTATTTAATCTGCTTGAAATTCTTTTAAGCAGAAGTGGAAGAACAGATGGAAAAAAAGAAAAAGCAATAGATTATACAAGAAAACATAAGGTAGACAAAGCTGTTATTATGACAGTAGCAGGCACTATGAATGGAAAAATTGATTATAATGAATTGATTGGGGAAGGAGAGAAAGGTATGGTCAGTGTATTTCAGGAAACATGGAATGAAGGAGAGGCAAAAGGTATTATTGAAATGGGGAATGACTTTGGACTTTCCGAGGAGGATATTTTAGCAAGACTTCAAAAAAAGTTGAATGTTTCACTGCAAAAAGCACAGGAATATCTTTACGCATATAGAAAACAGAACGCATAAGATATGCTCTCGGCGGTTTGCCTAACAATATCTTTGCTTCGCGCTATGTTTCTTATATTCCAAATAAAGAGCAGTTCATCGCCTATCATACAGTTACATTTAACGTTACCATTTATGAGATAGATTTGTTATACTTAAGTAGAAATTGCAAAAAAAATAGTTTGGAGAGGCAGCTATGGCAGAATTTATAAAATTACCTGTTGGAATTGAAAATTTTGAAAAAATTCGCAGAGATGGTTTTTATTATGTTGATAAAACCGGTCTGATCGAGCAGCTTTTAAATAACTGGGGAGAGGTCAATCTGTTCACGCGTCCACGTCGGTTTGGTAAGACATTGAATATGAGTATGTTCAAATGTTTCTTTGAAATCGGTACAGATCAGTCGCTGTTTGAAGGATTATATATTTCTAAGAATAAGGCTTTATGTGATGCATATATGGGAAAGTATCCGGTCATATCAATCAGTTTAAAAGGGGTAAATGCAGACAGTTACGAAAATGCACGCAGCCTGTTGAAACGGATTGTGATGGAAGAAGCGAAAATGCACCGGATTATCATGAGTGGAAATAGGTTAGATGACATAGACAAGGCAGAATATATGTCACTTGTTACAGGAGATATGGGCGAGGACACACTTGTATACAGTATGAAAACGCTGACTGCATTACTGGAAAAGTATTATGAGAAAAAAGTGATTGTACTCATTGATGCGTATGATGTACCTCTTGCCAAGGCAAACGAGAATGGTTACTATGACCAGATGGTTTTACTTGTCAGAAATTTATTTGAAAACGTGTTAAAGACAAACAGTAGTTTGAAATTTGCAGTTTTAACAGGCTGTCTGCGTGTGGCAAAGGAGAGCATTTTTACAGGACTGAACAATTTTAAGACAAATTCAATCCTTGATGAAGAGTATGATGAGACGTTTGGATTTGTCGATGATGAAGTGAAAGAAATGCTTCATTATTACGGTCAGGATACACACTATGAAACGGTAAAAGAGTGGTATGACGGATACCGCTTTGGAAAAGCAGATGTTTATTGCCCGTGGGATGTCATTAATTATTGCGATGCGCACAGAAGGAATCCGATGCTTCCACCGGAGAATTATTGGACTAATACCAGTGGAAACGATGTGCTGAAACATTTTATAGAAAGTGCAGGAGCAGCAAAGGGGCTGGCAAAAACAGACTTAGAGAGACTTGTAAATGGTGAAATCGTAGAAAAAGATATACGTGAAGATCTAACTTATAATGAACTGTATGCATCCATGGATAACCTTTGGAGTACACTTTTCATGGCGGGATATCTTACACATAAAGACAGAGTTGATACAAAAAGATTCAGACTTGCAGTGCCAAACAGAGAAATCCGGAACATTATCACGGAGCAGGTTCTGGCTTTGTTTAAGCAGAATGTGGAAAAAGACGATCAGCGTCCGTGACACTTAATGTAAGGTTATGTTAGAAGAAAACTAATTTCAAGAAAGATGTGACATGTAAAAATGTTGCATCTTTCTTTTTTATTGTTGCAGTCTGCGGTCAATTGGTTGCAATGTAAAAACGAACATGATAATGTGATAGTAACAGGAAACGGAAGATGCGCAAAACAAGGAGGATTTTATGATCTGGGAAGATGTATTAGCAAAATTTAAAGAGTTATTCGGGGATGAGGGTGAAATCGGTGTTTATTTTGCACCGGGACGTGTGAACATGATCGGTGAGCATACCGATTACAACGGAGGACACGTTTTTCCTTGTGCACTCACTATTGGTACATATGGTGTGGCAAGAAAAAGAGATGATAAGAAACTTCGTTTCTATTCCATGAATTTTGAGCAGTTCGGTGTGATCGAGTCCTCAGTAGAAGGATTAAAGCCGGAAAAAGAAGCTGACTGGACGAACTATCCAAAGGGAGTTATGTGGGCGTTTGGCGAGAAGGGAATGAAAGTAGAGCAGGGCATGGATCTTGTTTTATTTGGCAATATTCCAAACGGCTCCGGACTTTCTTCTTCTGCATCAGTTGAAGTTCTGACCGGATATATTTTAAAAGATATGTTTGGATTCGACGTGACAAATCAGGATCTTGCGCTGATCGGACAGTTCTCTGAAAATAAATTCAACGGCGTAAACTGTGGTATCATGGATCAGTTTGCGATCGCAATGGGAAAAGCAGGTCATGCGATTTTCCTTGACACAGCAACTTTAAAATATGAGTATGCACCGATCAAACTGGAAAATGCAAAGATCGTGATCTCCTGCAGCAACAAAAAACGTGGGCTTGGAGATTCCAAATACAATGAGAGAAGAAGTGAGTGCGAGACTGCGCTGGCAGAACTCCAGAAAGTCGTTAAAATTGATTCCCTCGGTGATCTCACAGAGGAACAGTTTGAACAGTACAAAGATGCGATCAAAGATCCTGTCAGAGTAAAACGTGCAAAACATGCTGTCTATGAGAACCAGAGAACCATCAAGGCAGTGGAGGCATTGAAGAATAATGATGTTACTCTGTTTGGCGAGTTGATGAACGCCTCCCATGTGTCCCTTCGTGATGATTACGAAGTAACCGGTATCGAGCTTGACACATTGGTGGAAGAAGCATGGAAAGTAGACGGAGTGATCGGTTCCCGCATGACAGGTGCAGGATTTGGTGGATGTACCGTCAGCATCGTAAAGGATGAGGCAGTGGATTCCTTTATTGAAAAAGTAGGTGCTGCTTACAAAGATAAAATCGGTTACGCTGCTGATTTCTATGTAGTTGAGATCGGTGACGGCCCTGTAAAACTGGCTTAGTGATTTTAACAGACCATTGTGAAATTCAATATAGATCGTGAAGAGTTTCACAATGATCGAAATGATTTCAAGATAAAGAGGATAACACAATGATTCAGGAAAGAATTTTAGAATTGACAGAATATGGTCTTGTGACCGGGCTGGTAGAGCCGGAAGACAGGCGATTTACCATTAACCGCCTGTTAGAACTTTTTCATCTGGATGAATTAGACGATGAAGTGGCAGCAGCCTATGCAAAGAGAACTCCGATGACACAGGAGAGTGCAGAGGCAGCATTGGAAGACATCTTAAATGAGATGCTCGATTATGCGGCAGAAGATGGACTGATGCCGGAAGATACGATCACATACAGAGACTTATTTGATACAAAGATCATGGGCATGCTTGTGCCAAGACCAAGTGAAGTGATCAAAAAATTCCAGGCACTCTATCAGATCAGCCCAAAGGAGGCAACTGACTATTTTTACAAATTAAGCAGGGATACAAACTACATTCGTAGATATCGTATCAAAAAAGACCAGAAATGGACTGCAGATACCGAGTTTGGAACATTGGATATCACCATCAATCTCTCCAAACCGGAAAAAGATCCGAAGGCGATCGCAGCAGCCAAGCTTGCAAAACAGAGCGGTTATCCAAAATGCCTTCTGTGCAAAGAAAACGAGGGATATGCAGGACGTGTGAACCATCCGGCAAGACAGAACCACAGGATCATTCCGGTAACGATCAACCACAGTGACTGGTTTTTCCAGTATTCACCATATGTTTACTACAATGAGCACTGTATCGTTTTTAACGCAGAGCATACACCGATGAAAATCGAGAAAGCAACCTTTGGAAAACTGTTGGATTTTGTAGAGCAGTTCCCACATTACTTTGTCGGATCGAATGCTGACCTTCCGATCGTTGGTGGATCTATTTTGAGCCACGATCATTTTCAGGGTGGACATTATGAGTTCGCTATGGCAAAAGCACCGGTGGAAAAAGAGCTGGTCTTCAAGGGATTTGAGGATGTGAAAGCCGGAATCGTAAAATGGCCAATGTCCGTGATCCGTATCAGCGCACCACAAAAAGAGCGCCTGATCGAGCTCGCAGATAAGATTTTACTTGCATGGAGAGGTTATACGGATGAAGATGCATTTATTTTTGCAGAGACAGAGGGCGAACCACACAACACGATCACTCCTATCGCAAGAAAACGCGGCAATGATTATGAGTTAGATCTTGTACTCCGCAACAATATCACGACGGAGGAGCATCCGCTGGGTGTTTACCATCCACATGCAAAACTTCATCACATCAAAAAAGAAAACATTGGTCTGATCGAGGTTATGGGACTTGCAGTGCTTCCAGCCAGATTAAAAGATGAGATGGCTGCATTGGAGCAGGCAATCTTAGACGGCGCAGAAATCCGTGAGGATGAAGTTCTTGCAAAACATGCAGACTGGGTGGAGGAATTTCTGCCGAAGTATGGATTTACGGCAGGAAGCGGCCTGGAAGGTGAGATTACACCGGAAAAATTACATGAGATCATTCAGACAGAAATCGGTCTTGTGTTCAAAGAAGTTTTATTGGACGCAGGTGTTTACAAATGCACAGAGGAAGGCAGAAAAGCGTTCCAGAAGTTCGTAGATACCGTCAATGCATAAAAATACAGGGGAGTATTTTTAATAAACAAAAACTGTCCGGGGCAGTATCCGTAAGGAAAATGTCCTGTGGCAGTTTTCTTTTTTTATCTATTTACTTTCATACAGTATTGTTGTAAAGTAATAATTGTTCCGTGGATCTGCACATTTACGGTGCAGACCGCAGAAAAATGACTCGAGAGTAAGAAAACAGTGAGGAAGAGAATATGATTTCACAGAAAATACAGAAGGCATTGCAGGGAAGTTCTGCGATCCGTGCAATGTTTGTAGAGGGAAATGAACTTGCCGCCAGGGTGGGAAGAGAGAACGTGTATGATTTTTCATTGGGGAATCCTGCAACACCGGCTCCGGCAGCATTGAACGAGGCAATTAAGCAACTGGTGGATGAGACCGATCCGCTGGTTTTACATGGATATATGGACAATGCCGGTTACCCGGATGTCCGTCAGGCGGTTGCAGAGAACTTAAACAAGCGTTTTGGAACTGCATTTACTTCCCATAATATTGTGATGACAGTGGGAGCAGCGGGAGGATTGAACATTATTTTTAAAACAATCTTAGATCCGGGTGACGAGGTGATCGTGTTCGCCCCGTATTTTGGAGAGTACAAGAGTTATGCAGCCAATTTTGATGCGGAAGTCGTGGAGGTAGCGCCGGATTTTGAAACATTCCAGCCAGATTTGACTGCATTGGAAAAAGCGATCAATGAAAAGACCAAGGCAGTGATCGTGAACACACCAAACAATCCGACCGGTGTGATCTATCATGAAGAAACCATGAAGAAGATGGCTGGGATTCTGGAAAAGAAGGAAAAAGAGATTGGACACGAAATTTATCTGATTTCCGATGAGCCTTACCGTGAACTTGTCTACGATGGAAATCAAGAGGATTTCCTGACGAAATACTATAGGAATACAATTGTAGGTTATTCCTTCAGCAAATCCCTTTCCCTTCCGGGTGAGCGTATTGGATATGTGGTTGTTCCGGATGAGGTGGAAAATGCAGATCAGGTCATTGACGGCATTGTTGTATCCAACCGTACCCTTGGTTTTGTAAATGCACCGTCTCTGCTTCAGAAAGCGGTAGCAAAATGTCTGGATGAGAAAACCAATCTGGCATTTTATGATGAAAACAGAAAGATGTTATACGAAGGACTGCAAAAGCTAGGTTTTCACTGCATCAAACCGGAAGGCGCTTTTTATATGTGGGTAAAATCTCCGGATACAGACGAAGAAAAATTTGTTGCAGCAGGTAAAAAATACAATATCATCATGGTAAAGGGCAGCGCATTCGGATGTGCAGGCTATGTCCGTCTTGCTTACTGTGTTTCCCATGAGACGGTGAAAAATGCCCTGACTGCGTTTGAAAAACTGGCAGAAGATTACGGATTGTATACAGAATAAAATGAGCAGATTGTAATGAATTTGTGAAATGTATCAGGAAAATCGAGAGAGTGGAGAGAGTAAAATTTATGAGTAACTGGGAAGAATATGTAAGGACAGTGGAACCGTATGTTCCGGGAGAGCAGCCAAACCAGCCGGACATGATCAAATTGAATACCAACGAAAACCCATATCCGCCTGCACCGGGCGTAGTAGAGGCTTTGAAGAACTTTGATACGGACAAATTGAGACTTTATCCGGAACCGACCTGTAAAGTGTTAGTCGATGTGATCGCAGATTATTATGGAATCAGGAGCAGTCAGGTGTTTACCGGTGTCGGTTCGGATGATGTGCTTGCCATGATATTTATGACATTTTTTAACAGCAAAAAGCCGATCCTGTTTCCGGATATCACCTATTCTTTTTATGATGTGTGGGCAGATATGCTTCGGATTCCATTTGAGACAAAAGCGTTAGATGACAATTTTCAGATTAGAAAAGAGGATTATTATGGGGACAACGGCGGCGTGGTGTTCCCAAATCCAAATGCACCGACCGGAATCCTTATGCCGCTTTCAGAGATCGAGGATATCATTGCACACAACCGCGATGTGATCGTAGTTGTGGATGAGGCATACATTGATTTTGGCGGGGTGTCTGCGCTGCCTCTGATCGAAAAATATGACAATCTTCTCGTGGTACAGACCTTTTCAAAATCGCGTTCCCTGGCAGGTATGCGGCTTGGCTTTGCGATGGGAAATGAAAAGCTGATCCGGTATATCAATGATGTGAAATATTCTTTCAATTCCTACACGCTCAATCAGACAGCGCTTGTACTTGGTGTGCAGGCAATCAGGGACAGGGAGTATTTTGAGGAAACCTGTGCGAAAGTCATCGCTACAAGGGAATGGACGAAGTGCGAACTGAAAAAGCTTGGATTTTCCTTTGGGGACTCCATGAGCAACTTTATTTTTGCAACACATGAAAGAGTTCCTGCAAAAGAAATATTTGAAGCACTCCGGGAGCATAACATTTTCGTGCGTTATTTTTCAAAGCCGAGAATTGATAATTATCTGCGCATCAGCATTGGTACACAGCAGGAGATGGAGCACCTGATTGCTTTTCTGACAGATTATTTGAAGGAATAACAGAATACTGTCAGGTATAAATTATAGTTATAACCAATATGAAAAAAAGTATTGCTTTTTCGTCACGATTCGACTATTATAGAATTCGCGTCTGTAACGCTTTAGTGTGTAAAACAGGTATTTACTTTAAAACTTTACTATGTTAAAATATGTATAGATTTGAAATTTCTGACAATAAAAAAGAGAATGATATCATTTTGATTTATGAAAAGGAGAAAGTAAAATGAGCAAGAAACTAAGGACTGAGGCAGTAGACCATCTTTTTGATGCGATTTTAAGCCTGGAAAACAGAGAAGAATGTTATACTTTTTTTGAAGATGTCTGCACTGTGAATGAGCTGCTTTCCTTATCACAGAGATTTGAGGTTGCCAAGATGTTACGTGACCAGAAAACATATCTTGATATTGCAGAGAAAACAGGTGCTTCCACAGCGACCATCAGCCGTGTAAACCGTTCTTTAAATTATGGAAATGACGGATATGACATGGTATTTGCCAGAATGGCTGCATCAGAGACAAACGAAGCGTAAAACAGAATAGAAAAACCCGGAAAAAAAGAAAAACCCGGAGCTGCACGGATCATGTCTGGTATAGACAGTGTTCCATTCAGCACCGGGTTTTATTTTTCTTTTTTGGAAGGATCTTTTTCTTCGTGCAGCATCTGATCGACAATGCGCTCGATAATTGTTTTTTTCAGGTAGACATCATAGCTTAACATGCAGATAAAACTGAATGTCCGTAAAAGCTCTGCATCCTCACCTTCCATTCCCTCAAAAGTTTTCATGGAGGTGTTAAACTTCTTTGCAAGGTCTTTCATGATATTTAAGGTTTCCTGATGCTCCAGACCAAACACTTCTTTATAGATATCCTCAAGACTCATCTCGGAGCTGCCTTTTCCAAAATACTTGTCCGTGATCGGATTTAAGATACTCTGGATGTCACTGATGCTTAAGATACTTTTAAAATAGTAGATAAAGATCAAAGTCAGCACATGTTCTTTGGAATATTTTTTCTTTTCCGGTGGAGGAAGAAGATCGTTTTTTGCATAATTGTTGATCATGGTCTTAGTCAGGATCTTATCGTCCTCATGCCGCTTGGATGTGGCAAGCTGGGAATCCATAAATGTTGTCACCTGATCCATGTAAAGATCGATATTCGGGATATCTTCCGGTTTTACATAGTCGATTTTATTAAATTCATCTAATATATCACTTAAAAATTGTTTTGTATTCATTTTTTTACCTGCTTTTACTCTTACTGGTTCAATCGTATTCTCTACATCAGATTATATAGTATTGAAAACTAGATGACAAGATACAATTGAATTTAATTGTATGAATTTGAATGTGGACGGTCGTAGATTTTTTCTGACGCAAAAGTAAAAAAAGAGACGGGTGTATTTGACAAAAATATATGTTTGTCATATAATGCACTTAACAGGAAAGCCGATAGATAGGTGTGAGCTATCTACTCCGGCGAAAAATCAATGTTAAAATAACCGTCAACTTTTCTCAGGAGCTGGACGGTTATTTTTTATTGTTAAAAAAAGAAAATATGTTCGATTTTACTGTTCATAAGCAGGGATAATGTGTTACAATAGATGGGAATATGATATTGTAATAAAAAAGGGATTGAATATTACAAACAACAACGGAAATGGAGATTTCTATGAGTATTTATGATACATTGAACGAACAGCAGAGAGAAGCGGTATTTCACACGGAGGGACCGGTTTTGATCTTGGCGGGTGCAGGTTCCGGAAAAACGAGGGTTCTGACACATCGAACCGCCTATCTGATTGAAGAAAAGGGCGTGAATCCATACAATATTATGGCAATCACCTTTACGAATAAAGCGGCAGGTGAGATGCGTGAGAGAATCGACCAGCTTGTGGGATATGGCTCTGAGAGCATCTGGGTATCAACGTTTCATTCTACCTGTGTGCGCATTTTAAGACGTCATATTGACCGCATCGGGTTTGACACTAATTTTACAATCTATGATTCCGATGATCAGAAGACACTGATGAAGGATATCTGTAAGCGTCTGAATGTGGATACCAAGATTTACAAAGAGCGGAGTCTGCTTGCTGCGATTTCCAAGGCAAAAGATGAACTGGTAGATCCACAGGAATTTTCTCTCCGGGCGGCTGCTTCCGGGGATTTTGCGAAACGGAAACAGGCTGAGATCTACAGAGAGTATCAGGATGCACTGCGGCGGAATAATGCACTTGATTTTGATGATCTGATCGTAAAGACGGTTGAATTGTTTAAAACGGATGCCCAGGTGTTAGACTACTATCAGGAACGCTTTCGTTATATTATGGTGGACGAGTATCAGGATACGAATACGGCACAGTTTGAACTGATCAGTATTCTTGCGAGAAAGTATAAGAACCTGTGTGTCGTTGGTGATGATGACCAGTCTATCTATAAGTTCCGCGGTGCGAATATTTATAATATCCTGAACTTTGAAAAACATTTTCCGGAGGCAGTGACGATAAAACTGGAACAGAATTACCGTTCTACACAGAATATTTTAAATGCTGCAAACGGAGTGATCTCCAACAATATGGGACGAAAAAGAAAGACACTCTGGACAGACAATGAAGAGGGGAAAAAGATCGGTTTCAAGCAGTTTGAGACAGGCTATGAAGAGGCAGAGTATGTCGCAAAGGATATCAATGCCTGTGTGAAGGACGGCAGATATCATTACGGTGACTGCGCTGTTCTCTACCGCACAAACGCACAGTCCCGTCTTTTTGAGGAAAAATTTATCGTATCCAATATTCCATATAAGATTGTCGGCGGCGTGAACTTCTATGCAAGAAAAGAGATCAAAGACCTGCTTGCCTATTTGAAAACGATCGATAATGCAAGAGATGATCTTGCTGTCCGCAGGATCATCAACGTGCCAAAACGTGGAATCGGTGCAACAACCTTAAACCGTGTGGCAGATTATGCGGCTGCGGCAGACATCAGTTTTTATAATGCATTGAAAATGGCAGACGATATTCCGACACTCGGCAAGAGTGCTGCAAAGATCAAGCCATTTGTGAATTTTATTCAGGTGATGCGCAGTAAAGTAGAGATTATCAGCGTTTCTGAACTTTTGCAGGAGATTATAGACGAAACTGGATATGTGAAAGAATTGGAAGCGGAAGATACCGAGGAGGCAAAGGCGCGTATTGAGAATATCGATGAGCTGATCAGCAAAGTGGTTGCTTACGAGGAAGGCGAGGAACATCCGACACTCAGTGGTTTTTTAGAGGAAGTGGCACTGGTTGCAGACATCGACAGTCTCGATGAGGGCAGTGATTATGTTGTTTTAATGACATTACATAGTGCAAAAGGTCTGGAGTTCCCGAAAGTTTACCTTGCCGGAATGGAGGATGGATTGTTCCCAAGTTATATGTCCATCACTTCGGACAGTTCTTCTGAGGATCTAGAAGAGGAGCGACGCCTGGCTTATGTGGGGATCACGAGAGCCAAAGAAGAACTTACAATTACCTGTGCAAGACAACGTATGATTCGTGGCGAAACGCAATATAATAAAGTATCGCGGTTTGTTCGGGAGATTCCGTCTGAACTGTTGGACAGTGAACTGAGAAAGCCGGCATCTGCAAGAGAATCTTCTTTTGGAAAAGAGAGCAGTTTCCCATCTTTTTTACAGAACCAGACAACAGCAAGACCGAAAAGAACAACACTGCGCCAGCAGCCTTCCGGACAGAGTATGCAGGCAAAGGCACTTGTCACAAAGGGTGTTGTAAAGTCAGAGCTTGACTATGGTGTCGGGGACACCGTATCGCATATCAAGTTTGGCAGAGGAGTTGTGAAAAACATCATGGATGGCGGAAGAGATTACGAGGTGACCGTGGATTTCGAAGGATATGGTGTGAAAAAAATGTTTGCCTCTTTTGCAAAATTAAAGCGTATCTGATTCTATTTGGGAGCAGGGACGTTTGTGTATCCGAAACTCTAAAAAATATATAAAATTTTTGAAAAATATAAATTTTTTATATTCGAAAAGTAAAGGATATGGTATAATGGGCGTAAGCAATGAGCAGTGCACATAGATTTTTCTGGTGTGTATTGCGTTTAGGTTTTGCATATCCTATAAAAGTATAAATAAGAGAAGGAGCGGAACACTATGAACAAGGTGGAAGATTTCATCAATGCGACAAAGTTAAACGACTTACTCAATAAGAAAGAGGATCTGATCAATATGACAAAGTTGAATGAATTATTAAACAAAAAAGAAGCAGAAGAAAAGAAAACATCAAAGGTTGTATGGATTTTTGCAATCATCGGTATTATTGCAGCAGTTGCAGCAGCAGTATATGGCGTATATCGTTTCTTTACACCAGATTATTTGGAAGATTTTGAAGACGATTTTGAAGATGATTATGAAGACGATTTCTTCGAAGATGAAGAGGACGAAGAAGAGCCGGCAAAACTAGCAGAGAAAAAAGAAGAAGAATAAAAATAATCTGGAGGGCTGCGGATGCAGCCCTTTTTTCTTGTGTAACAGATAAAAGAAATAGAAAACTGTGAAGTTAATAAAATGTCAATGGAATCATGGACAATTTTATAGTTGATGAAATAAAAATGCGAGGAATTTATGAAAAAAGGACAAATCATAGAAGGCGTGATCGAGCGCGTAGACTTTCCAAATAAGGGAATTATCAGAACAGAGGATGGCAGACAGGTTATTGTAAAAAATACGATACCGGGACAGAAAGTGTCTGCTTCCATCAATAAAATCCGCAAAGGAAAGGCAGAGGGCAGACTTTTAGAGGTATTGGAAAAGTCACCGCTGGAAGGGGACAAAACAGGATGTGTCCATGCCGGGGAATGTGGAGGATGTACTTATCAGACACTTCCATACGACAGGCAGCTTGAGATGAAAGCAGAACAGGTAAAAAAATTAATGGATGATGTGATCGATCAGGAAAACCGGGATTACCAGTTTCTGGGAATCAAGGAAAGTCCAAGGCAGACCGGATACCGCAATAAAATGGAATTTTCCTTTGGGGATGAATTTAAGGATGGACCGTTAGCACTTGGCATGCATAAGCGTGGAAGCTTTTATGATATTGTGACGGTGGAAAACTGCCAGATCGTGGATGAGGATTTCAGAAAGATCCTGTCTGTCACACTTGCTTATTTTCGTGAAAAAAATATCACCTATTACCATAAACTGCGTCACACCGGATATTTGAGACATCTGCTTGTCCGTAAGGCAGTCAAAACAGGGGAAATATTAGTAGATCTGGTGACTACAACGCAGACGGATTTTCCGGGAATTGCCGCAGCACAGATGGATGAAGTTGAAAGTACGTTGAACAATGCACAGGAAAACGCATTTGCAGGAACGGAAGAGGAATTATTAGAGGGCTGGAAAGCTGCTCTTCTTGCAGCAGATTACAAAGGTATCATGACAGGTATTCTGCATACGAGAAATGACAATGTGGCAGATACCGTGACGAATGAAGGCACGGATGTTTTATATGGACAGGATTTCTTTTACGAGGAATTGCTAGGGCTTCGCTTTAAGATTACACCATTTTCCTTTTTCCAGACAAATTCCCTGGGTGCAGAGGTGCTATATCAGACTGCCAGAGAGTTTATCGGAGATGCACTTCCAAGCGGAACAGACGCAGATATTGCGGAGCATGGTAAAATTGTATTCGATCTGTATTCCGGAACCGGAACGATCGCACAGATGCTTTCTCCGGTAGCTAAAAAAGTGATCGGTGTGGAGATCATTGAGGAAGCAGTGGAAGCTGCCAAAGAGAATGCACAGTTAAATGGTTTACATAACTGCGAGTTTATCGCAGGGGATGTGCTCAAAGTCATTGACAGCATTGAAGAAAAGCCGGATTATATTGTACTTGATCCACCAAGGGACGGAATCAATCCAAAAGCTTTGGAAAAAATCATTCGTTACAATGTGCCTCAGATGGTTTATATTTCCTGCAAGCCGACCAGTCTGGCAAGAGATCTGGAAGTTTTACAGGCGAGAGGATATGAAGTGAAAAAGGTCTGTTGTGTCGATATGTTTCCTTCGACGTTTCATGTTGAGACGGTAGTTCTTTTGTCCCACAAAAAAGCCGACAGTTATATCCACATTGATGTGGAGTTTGGAGAGGGCGAGGGCAAGATTCCGGTAGATAGTATTGCTAAAAGAGCCGAAGCGTACAAGCCCAAAGAAAAAGTGACCTACAAAATGATTAAGGAGTACATAGAAGCGAAATACGGCTTCAAA
>ULOX01048282.1_pt1 | contig 16389 bp, 28 predicted proteins | sample 1952911 | NCBI WGS metagenome assembly ULOX01 (sample SAMEA4835613, study PRJEB28245) | human gut metagenome | biome: gut microbiome; material: fecal sample | place: Denmark | collected 2008
GTCTACCCTCTAACTATCTGAGTATTAAAGCGTTCGGTCATTTTCTGTTCGGTCATTTTGACGTAATTCTTCTCCAAATAGTCCTGATTTATCGATTTTTTGAATCCTACGATACTAACCATTCCACCCTCAAGGATATTGGGTATAATGCCGACCTCTTTCATCGTTTCTTTTACTTTATCATCATATATCGGTATGATAATTCTTCCTTTGTATCTTTGTTTCAGATAACCGGGAGTGCCACTATTTAATATCGGGTACGGGCTGTTATACTTATGATCATTCCCGCCGATTTTATCTTCATTGAAGACCAATTTTAGATGATTACCACCTATGTAGTATTCACGTAAACCATTACTAACCTTCTTTTGATAACCGTTATACCTTTCCTCACGAAATTTCTTGACCTGTGGGTCATCTAGATGTTTATGAAATTCTTCAACGAAATTTACAAATGTATAATCATTGATGACATTATCGCTTGAAAGGGTCTCATTGAATAATGTTAACAACTCATTCCATAACTCTTTACTGACTCCTTGGACTCGTTCCTTGAAAATTGTCCAATTAAAGAGACCATTATATTTATGACCGTTTATCGTCGTTGTTAAAGGTCTATGGCTATTACAAAATGATTTGTGACTATAGAACATATCACCAATCTCTTGAGAATATTTCACTCCTTCGTTCTCTTTTATAGTACCGAACCTCAATGGAGAATCATTATCATAATGGATATATGAGTTCTGTGCCATCTTTACCAATTCTTCACAATGGGTAAAAATACTTTCACTTTTTCTCTTGCATGGTACTGGAGGCAAACCGCACATTATGTGAAGGGCATTAGTTAATTGGCTGACACCGATGGGAGCATCATAATTGGGTGCCTCATATTCGGTAGACTTGCTTATGAAACTACTGCTTTTGGCATAAGGTTTCGGTTTACTTTTATATGTAACTATTAGGGCTGCGTCCTTGAAATCAAGTACCAAATAGCATTTTATTGCATCTTCCATATTTTATCTATTTATTCGTTCTCATCCGTTTCTGTGGCGGTGTCCTCCATCCGTTCGTCCGTTTCGTTATTCTTTTTAGACTTCTTTCTCGGTTTCTTTTCGTTCTGTTCCTTCTTGGGTTTTTCCCGTTCCTCGTTGAGCTTGGTCATAAAATCGGCAACCTCTTTCTTGTAGTCCTCGACATCTTTTTCTGTTACTTCGGTATAAAACTCGTCCGGATATATCAGCGGTAATTCATCGATATCTTTATCGGTATTGATAGTAATCCATCCTTCTTCTGACTGTTCGGTCTGTGTATAAGGGTCATCGACCAATTTAATTCTAAGTGTTTCAACACCGAAAGTAGCCGTAGCACGATTAATACGGATATTGAATATGTTATGCAACATCAATTTCGCAAGATGGTCGACTAATTCCTTATTAAGAAGAACTCCACTCTCGGGCTGTGCATAATGCAATCTGTTAACCTTGGGTACAAAATATCCCCATTTAATCTTTGCTATATCACCGTAGTTCTGGGTGAAAAACGTTGAGAGTTTTTCACTTATCGCAATATCTGGGTAAAATGCAAGTCTGTCACATTTAACATCGCTTGAAATGAACATAAGTTTATGCAAGTCGATTCTTCCTGTCGCAATATAACGTTTGACACCAATTATTTCTGTTCTTCGTAATGATGTGTTATTACGTTCACCTTCACGGGTATTTTTTGGAGCATTAAATACCGTATTGATATCTTCCTGTTCTGCACTGGTGATAGTCAACGGTGAAGCTCTTTTGATGTTAGGTAGATTTTTATTTTCATCACCAGTGAAGAGATAACCACGGCATATTGCTTGTGGTGAAGTAAGATAAGTATGTAGCAAATATTCATTGAAGGCAATGTCATTTGTCGGTACAGCACCGAAGATAGCGTTACGCAGACAATCCGAAGATACAACGACCTTATATCCCCATTTATCCTCTTTCTCGTCGTCAGTCGTAGGCAACTTATAATAGTTGTGTTTACCGACCTTTACATTTTTGTATTTTGTTTCATCGTAATTGATAATCCCCAAATTCTTCATAATCTGCAACGGACGTGAGCTGTCATCGAAATTAACGATACCATTACCTTTGAATTTGATGTCTAATAAAATGCTCTTCATATTATTTAATTTTTATTATTTTTCGTTGTATAAAATATCTTTTTGTTCCTCTAACTGATTTTTCATATTACAGTATGCTTCTGCTTCTGCCTTGCTATGAAATAAATCTTCTTCCGACCATATGGTACCTGTACCAATTCCAGTCTCAGTAATCATATAACCTTTTTTCTCTCATCCCTGTAGATATTCGGGTACTATATCACTATTAGAATATGTTTCTGTCGATATCCGACCGATAATACCATGTGCTGCAATCCGATATTTTACATAGGTGCCGTTAGTTATATGGCCATCCCCGTGACATCGTTGACATCTTACATCGAAACCACCAATTACGGGCGGTTTACCATTACATACAGGACAAACCGTCATTCTTGTCATTCTCTCATGAGACACGGCATATACCAAATCATCGAGATTAAACTTTGTCTGAATATTCATATCAATTGTTTCTTTTGTTTTCCGACATTATCATTACGGCACCGAAGCCAAATCCTGTACATTTTCCTAACCCCAGTTCATACAGTTTTAGACGAGCGTTTCTATCGCCTTCGACATACAGCATTACTTGTGAAGCGATGTTCTTCTGTTTTCCGATTTTTACCATACGGGTCTTTGCATTCTCGGGATGGAATAATTTAAAATTAATTGTCTCGGCAGTTGTTTTATCGACACCACAGTATATCAGCTTCAGTATTGACTTTTTTCTCAACACCTTAAGGAAATCTTCATCCTTAAAGGTTAGACTTTTGTCTTTATTTGTAAGATATAATGGACTGATAGTTCTGATTATATCAAATTTATCATATGGCTGAAAAACCGATACTTCGAAACCTTTGTATTTCAATGATTTAATCGCCATACCGTTAGCCGTGTCACAGAGTCCATTTATCAATCGATTAATGAATTCGGTATTATCGCTATCGGTCGATACTTGCAGATAAGCATTGTTTTTGAATAACAATTCTCCGTTCTTGTTCATTCTTCCACCCTGCATTGATGAAATACAGTACCTTGAAAAATTTCCGTGATAAGGATTGTCCTTGCCAAGGCACTGATTAATGAAACCGTTGACCTCCTTGTTTAGAACCTTCTTAAAGACTTCATTACTACCTTCGAATTTAATTATTATTTTCATAATATTAATCTATCTTTTTAAGTTTTCCGTCCTTGAAACTAAAACCGTCATCCATTAATAAGGCATTAAGGTATCTCGTCTCGTTTTTGCTCGCCAATCGGAGCGTTGTAGGAATTTCGTTCTTTGTGAAATAGAAGAGGTTGTCAAGTGTGTCATCGAAGTCTTGTGGAGCTTCATATACGCATGATACAATCTCACAAAATTTACCGTCTTCGTCAATTTTGTCAAAGATTGATACATAATGGAATTGTCCTTTGGATGTACCATCGATGTTATATACATAATCACCATGTTTCAAATCCTTGACAGAAATGTTTATTTGTTTGTTCATATTCTTATTCCTTTAATTTAACACTGCAAAGTTAGCAATAATTTCTGAGACTACCAAATTTATTATGTTAATGAATGTAAAAAAGACATGAATAAAGGCATAAAGACAAAAAGACCGAAACTATATAAAATAGAATCGGTCAGTTGTCAAAATAAGGTAAGATATGAAATAAATTAGAATTTCGTCCTTAGAATTTTATCGATAATTCTATACACGGAGCCAATTTGATTTTCGTACTTCAAGAATAATGAATTGGTTACATCATATTCACTGTCAAGTTTGACGATTGATACGAGTGTTACCAAAATCACCATAGCGATATTAAAGTATGGTACCAATGCCCATGCAAAGAGCACTACTAAAACCCATAATTCGACTTTACATTTTACATATTCGCCAGACTGTTTATCACGTCTATATAGGGTTCTCCAAAACCATATTACAAATAAGACACATAGTAGGTCAATTATTAGCCACATCATTTCTATTTATTGGAAAAATTAAGTTATTTAGTTTTTCATTGAGGTATGCTTGCGAACAAGTCTTGCTTCTCCTCCGCCGGTATAATCGTCAGTTCCTGCCGATATATTTCTTAATCCCTCGGAATCAAGGTTTCTTGACGATATTTCATAAATATCATTTAGTGTATCATTTTTTCCACAATTTTGACCGAATAGTATTCGTCGGTGTCATCGTTAACAATGGTAAATTCGGTTTCTGTATCATCAAAAGTACAAAAATAAGTCTTATCATTTTTTATCTGATCGTCCTCAATATACTCTTGTCGATATTCTTTTAGGCGTCCAATAGCATCTGCCTTTGAAGCATATAATGAAGAGTCGGTAAAAATAATACCGTGGCGTCCTTGTCGGTGCGTAAATTGAACGACAAATACTTTTATATTTTTTTCCATAATTCCTAATTCTGGTAATGCCAATATACAGATAAATATCGGATATTAACGTTTCATTACTTTTCTGAATTCTCCGTACACGTAGAACGGATATTCAATTTCGTTCCACGCAATAATATCGTTACTATCGACGGGTTTACCATCGGCAAATGTGCATATTGTTATATGTGGATAGACATTGGCACACGGTATTGTATTTTTTAAGTCTACGCCGACTGCCATTACCTTATTATTGAGATAGCCTATACGGTTCACTAACATAGGTATTAATTCCGTTGCCATTCCTGCCATATCATTTTCCATTCTGACAAGTTGTTCCTTGACTGAAGGGTAGTTCTTTTCCTGTGAACTATGCAATAAGGTACAATGGTCGACCAACATTCTTGACGAACGTTTCATAAGTTCATTATAGAATTCCATATTTGAAACTTCGTATATAATCTTGTGTCGACTTTCCGCAGTCAGAAAAATGCCATAATATATATAGTTGTCTTTCATTTAATATTTTTTATGTTTTAATGATTTGGTAGTGCAAAGATACTAAAAATATCTCACACTACCAAGGGTTTTTTACTGATTAATCACTACATGGCAAAAATCTTTTATATACTTTGATATAATTCTTGTCTTTGTTAGCGAGTTTATTGAATACTTTGGAAATATCATAATAAATGGCATTCCAATTGATTTCTTGACCTGTCATCGGGTCGTACTTATAACCGTTATTGTTTTTGCACAACTGTTGTCCATCTAATGCATAGTCCATTATATCCTTACGACCAGGTTTATATAAGTTGGTAAGAATATGAATCGGACGCAGGTTATTATAACCGATAATCTGATTAAGGAAGTAAGATGGTAATACCTTATCGCCAACTTTTACCTTTAAAGTCTTTTCACGTAAACTTTTGATTGCTTCAAGGTTTTCCTCGACGGTTGTTGTGTTCTCAATATCTTTGATTTCAAAATAAGAACAAAACTTACTCATTATTCTACTGAATTCTGGATCGGAATAGTCCTTTCCCGAATTCTTTTTACAATATTCGGCAACATTAAGCCATTGACTGAACGCCTTATCTTTCTTGCGGTAAACATCTTCTTCACCAAGAAGAAAACCGACCTTAATTTCACTCCGTGAATACGGAGACTCGTTTTCTTTGATATATAATACCATACCACCGTTATTGTTGTCACAATAGTCGAAAACACGAACGATACTGGCAAAATCGTCGATATTTGCGTTCTTCAATATTTCGGAAGGTATACCATTATCAATTCTAAACATCTTAGGAATGCTATCGAAACTGGTATTCAAGAAATCGTAGTCTTTCTTGAAGGTGTCCTTAAAATATTCCTGTATAATATTTTCTATTAATATCAATGGCATTACACGACCGAAGCCGAACTGTATGTGCCATACTGTAGTGTCTTTTACTCCTTTGTTATTTTCCTTGATTATCAAGACTTGTGTTCTTTGTCCCATATTATTCGTTTTTATTGTTATTGTTATTCCTTGTCCTTTTTAAAACCGTCCCATCCGCATTCTGTTATTTTATTGCCGAATTCGTCGGCGACACTATAACCACGCATAGAATCGACATCTATGATTGTCAATGGCGTATTTATCTCGAAATGACCACCGAGACTTTTAAGAATACGAGTATTTCTTACTTTATCTCCAACTTTAAAGGAAGATGTTGATATATACATATTTTTATATTTTAATTGATTTATACTCTTGTTTTATTTTTCTATTGCAAAGGTAATAAGAATTCTTGAAACTACCAAGCGTTTTCGTAATTATTTTTAGTTAAAGGGTGTTAAAAGTTATTCACCCAATTCGTGATTCAAGAAATCCTGAGCCATCTTTTTTGTCTGCCACATACGACCGCTTAAAGTCAGATATTGGTCACGGTATTTGTTCTTACCTTTGAATGTTTCGTGTATTTTACCTTCACTACTAATAAAAAAGTATCGTTCGGTAGGAACAACGAAGTTCGGATTGACTTCTTCAATATCTCTACGGTCTTCAAACTTTACCACCAAGGTCTGATTTTTTGTATTAAAGTCAACAATCCGTCCGTATCTTTTCTTGTTACCACGTACCGTTTGACAGACGAAATCACCGATATCTAATCTAAGGTCATATTTGGTAAAAAATTCGGGATCGGTATACGGGATTACCACGAAGGGTTCATCCTTGTAACGACTAACGGAATTCTCGTCATCAATATCAATCAGTTCACCTTTACGGTAAAGCACCTTGTCGAAGACCTTGACATCCTTAATACACTTATAGATATTCATACGTTTACTGTTTTTATTATTTTTAATTTAACACTGCAAAGATAGTGATAATTTTTGAGACAGCCAAATGTTTTATGCTAAAGAACGTTAAACAACGTATCTTTCGGTCTTTTTACCGTTAACATATTCTTCCTGCCATACTTCATTGTAGTCCGTCGTACTATCACTATAATAACAGACAATTACTACCTGTGCGAGTCCTTCATCCAATGTACAGGTCTCTTTAAAACGTTTATTATCCGTATTTACGGAAGCCGATTTCGCAATTCTAACGGCATCCCGATAATTAGAAGCCGTAATGAACTCAACGCTCTCATAATCGTCAACAACACTGTTTTTAACGTGCTGCTTTAATGCCACCTCGTATTTAAGTTTGACCTTATGACTATACATATTCTTTAAAACTATATCATTTATATGTGAAAATCCTCTTTTATCCTTTGACTATACGGCTGAGACCAAAGGTTGCTCGCTATTATCCCAGTTCTGATGCAATGGGACATTGTACTTCTTAAGCAAACGGATAGTTTCAGTTTCACTTATGTATTTACCTCGGCATCGTGAACGACAGGAAGGGAAATTCGCAAATTCAATTTCATCGCTCTTAAAGATGAAAAAGCAACTAATATTGTGATTCTTACTTAGTGACCTTTTCCATGCGTCAAGATGTTTAGCCGATGAAGCGAAAATGAAATATTTATCATCTTTCTGTTTATAGACAATCATATTACGTTTCGTTGAAGCTGCCTTGACTGCATCGGCATATTTAGGGTTTATAATACGCTCTACCTTCGTAGTCCTTGAAATCGACCATCCACCCTTGTTATTAATGAAGGAAGCAACCTTCTTGAAAGTCTTGCCGTGTTTCAAGTCAGAGGATTTAGTCTGAGACTGATATAGATGTATCATTTCGTGAAGAATCGTCTGCTCAAAATCTCGTTCACTGCGAACATAGTAATCAGATAATCTGATACGATAATATGTTCGAGCATTACGAAAATCGCCTAATGACCGACGACAGTGGCTAATCTCGAAACGAGGCGTAACTAATCTGTTACTGAAATATTCGGCATTAAATCTATTAAAACGTTCTTTGATAAAATCAATTGTTAATTCCATATCTTTATTACTTTTAATTTGACAATGCAAAGGTAATAAGAAAAAACAGAATATACAAATATTTTATGTTAAAGAATATTAATGCAAATAAATTAAATTCCATTATCAATAAAGCAGTTAATGACTTTATTAATAATGGAATTGAAAAACGTTTAAAAAAGATATATTGTAGTTGTCATATTATTCGCACACTTTCGGAAATCGGCAAACGTACATATTGTTATATCTCGAGTAAGAACAATTATTATTATCGACTATCCATTTATCATTTGCCAAATCATATAAAGGCGCATTATCATATTCCTCACAAATTCCATTGATGGGTGTACGTTCTATTGTAAAACCGTTCCTATGATATGTAAAAAGGCTACAGTAGCCGTCTTCACCGTTATTTTGCCACGAAGCATTATCTGGCACGAATTCACGTTCCAGATCAACCCATAAAGGGACATCCAATTTCAAGAACTTACCCGATGAATAAAAAATAGGTTTCGTATCTTTAATACAGTCCTCAATCGAACGGTATATTCTGTTAGGGTCAAATACGCCGTCGTTCATACCAAATGTACCATTATGTCCGGCAATTGACACATCCATTCTGACGATATTTAGACCAGGACATCCGCAACCGAGATTTGCATCTTTGTCATTCCAATAGCAAAGTGACTTTATAGCCAATAGTAATTTCTTAAAACGGCATTCATGTACACATCCATTGATATGTGTGTAAAATACGGCATTTTTATACGAAAAAATATTTTGTTTCATCTTTTGAAATTATTTAATATATGATATATTAAATATGAATTTGTTTTATTTACAGATTCGTTATCTGTTTCTGTACCGTCTTTTTGACTATTTCCTTTGATGATTCACTTGAAAACACTTTCAACAGGAAAGGCTTGACATTATACTTTTCGCTTCCGAAGAAACCAAGATACAGTACAATTATTATTGCCAATGTGCCTATCATACTTTTCACGTCACGTATGAACGAGAAGATAAGGCTTCGAATTATTTTTGTTATAAACATATCATCAATCTTTGTCTGAGTTATTTATTCTTTTTATTCTTTCATTTAATTCATTTGTCAATTCATTTGTAACATCCAATACGCCATCGGTTAAAAAACCACCGAACGAAAACCACGGTAAATGCTTTTTCTTTGACCTTACAAATGTAAAAATTTCTTCAGCATCATCCTTATTGACGGCATTGACAAAATAGTCCGTTGTATCTCGATACAGGTAATAACATGAATTCTTCTCTGATAGCCATGTTTTAAACTCTTCAGAATATTTTTTCTTATATTGCATATTTGACAATACTTCAGTAACGACGACGCTCTTCTGGCTTGTTTTCGAAATTATTCCGCCTTCGTAGAAATAATATGTTTTATTGACTATCGGTATATCTTTCTTCATACGGTATCAGTTTTTACTTTAACATCGCAAAGGTAGCAATAATTTTTGAAACTATCAAATGTTTTATATCAAAGAATATTAAGCAAGCCATTGCTCCTTTACTTATGGTATGGTGGATTGTCAAGTTCTTGTTTAATATCAGAGATAGTCTTCTTCGTCATCTTAAATTTGTAATCAAACTTTGAAATAACTTCGGTCAACTGTTCTATCATCTTTTCGTCGGACAAGAACTTACCGACACCTGTAATATATTTTACTTTAGTATCGTTTTTATTAATCTCGAATTCTGATGTAGAACAATTACAGAGGTACAGTTTAAATGTCTTACCGAAGTTTTCCTCGTCATAGTCAGGATTCTGATACCATGTAATGCTAAAATCGCATCCGAAATGGAAATACGGATTACCGTTTTCTCGATAATTTTCTACCAATCCGACATCCATAGACTGAATAGACGGCATATTGACATCCCATTCTTGACCTAATGAATTTATGATGATTGTTCTAACCTTCTTTGACATATCGTTTCGTTCGGTATTTATTTCATTACGTAGACTACTGATACGTTCTTCACGTTCTTTTTTCCATTCCGAGCCTTCATCAGTCTTGAGCCATTCCTCAATACGTTTGCGTATTTTTGCTTCTTCGATTGCAGAACGATGATACTCTATTAAATGACACATTTCCTCTACACTACGACGATATTCGACGTTCTCATGAAAAGTGCATTTTAATTTAAAAAATGCTTTATATTCTTCATAAGACTTTTTATATTCTTCAAAAATTTTTCTCTTATTGTTATTCATATTCTTATTATTTTAATTTGACACCGCAAAGGTAGTAATAATAATTGAGATTGCCAAAAATTATATGTTATAAAATGTTAAGAACTATAGTTTAAAAATCAAGTATTGAGATATATAAAAAACTCCTTCGGATTAAAATTAATTAATCCGTAAGGAGAAAAATTGATTAATAAAAATGTTATAAAAAATTATAGAAGTATCTTGATTTTGACGTTTTCAAGTGAAATCAGTTTCTTATTTTCTGGATGAACTAAGATGTCCACCCTATGAGTATGACGTTTATTCATTGTATCTCTCACTTCATAAATACCGAAACCCTCAATCCATATTCGCTTAGGCTTATCCTTGGGGAATAGATATGCCATATCCCGTGATATAGCACACCATTTAATTTTGCCTTTTTTAAGATGTGCGAGATTAATTTTGCTACCATCCGATGTAATCAAAGGTCGAGAATCACATTGTTTTCTTACAGGCTGATAACAAGTAACCTTAACGTGTGACACTATATGCTTTTTGGCATATGCTGAGTCGACACCTAACAGAAGTATAAAAATCAGGGTAAAAATCAATCTATATTTATTATTTCTTTCTTTCATCTAAATTATTTTTTTAGTTCACTTAGTCGTTCTTTAACTTTCGATAATGTTACCTCCGGTTCTTCATAGAAATTATCCCGTATATATGGTTCACCATCAGTAACGTCGATTTTATTAATACCAATAAACTGTAATATCTGGGTATATCTCCAATCAGGATACTGTTCGATGAGACTTCCAATTATACTATGTATCTTTCGATTATATTCTTGTCTGTTCATATTATATATGCCTAATGTTTTACAAATATATTATAACCGTTATCTACATTAAATAATCCACACTGACGATAGTGAAATCACTGCCACTGCCTTCGGTAAACAAATCGAAGATATTAACGAAATCATTGCAGAAATATGCAAAGTCATCATCATCATCCTCATTATAATCACAAGAGAACTTTATTTTGTAATCGTTCATGATGTTTGAAGGGTCATCATCATTATATACGACATTACAAACGGCAAACGACGGTTCCATATATTTCTCCGAAGTAAACATGAAGTATTTCTTCGCAGCGTCTACCATATTAGGATTAAATACACCGAGTACCTTCTCGATATCTTTGTCACTTAAATCATCTAATAGACAGGTGTTCACAACGCCTTCATTTTCCGTGATTTCGTCAAGCCATACCTTCTTTGTCGACGGCATACCGTTTATAACATCGTCCTCATATTCCAAGACAATACGGTCAACGTTAAAATCAGCCAATATACTGTTAGGAATACTTAGTTTCAATTTACCCGTACATTCCATTGTATTGTCATTCATTCTCGAAAGCAACAATGTAATCACTTTTTTGTTTAATTCTCTTGTCTCCATATCTTTATTACTTTTAATTTGACAATGCAAAGGTAATAAGAATTTTTGAAACTTCCAAATTTTTTTGTGTTAAAGTTAGTAAATATTTATAAATCAAGCATATACAAAGCTATTTTTCTAATGACTGATTTGGGTTTAAGGTAATTCTCGTTGAACCAATATCTTTGCGTTTCAAGATTTCTCATGATTTTGTCTTATGAACAAGGTACTGAAGCAAATGACTCATCGAGAAAAGTTGAACAGCTTCTCTGCCGTACTTTTCCTTAAAATATGCCTTGATATATGATTCAAATGTTGTTTCCATTGTCGAATAAATTTAATGTCGTTTGTTCTTTAGGAGTTTTTGACTCATAGGTTTTCTTTTCTCTTTCAAGCACTTCTCCCTTATATTCGAGTGCAATGCCTAATCGTCTTAATCCTATCTTGAAATACTCTTCTTGAATTTCAATACCTATAAAACGTCTTTTTAGTTGTTGTGCGACAAAGCATGTTGTAAATGTTCCACAGAATGGATCCAATACAACATCCCCCTCATTACTACTTGCCTTGATAATACGTTCAAGCAGTCTAATTGGCTTTTGTGTAGGATGGTTTTCATATTCTTCCATTCTGTAACGGACTCTTGCGAAATACCAAACATTACCTGGTACTTTCTCTGTTTTATATGGCTGTGGAGGGTCTTTGCGGTAGTCAATTAGTTTGCGTTTAGCCCCAGTCTTAGCTTCAACAAGAATGTCATCAGAATTAAAGGTGTAATTGTTCTTGTTTTTTACGCAATACAAAATCGGCTCATACATTGAACCAAAGTAGTTTTTAGCCTGCACGCCAGAACTATCATACGACCACACTATTCTCGAAAGAATAGTTACCTTGTCACGTACATACAAGTCAAAATATGGCATAAATTGAGTTGATGTCATCAAATAAAGCGTTCCGTTAGGCTTTACTTTTTGGATGCACAAATCAATCCATTGGTAACACCAATCAAGATAATCTTTATCGGTTTTCCACTTATCTTTTCTTCCTGCAAAATTCTTACCGATATTATATGGGGGGTCAACAAATATAAGATCTATAGATTCATCTGGAATTTGCTGAAGAACTTCAAGTGCATCACCATGAATAATTCGACCATTATTATTTGAGAACTCCTCGATGGTATTTTCGGCTTTTATCTTATCCATAAATTCTTAATCTTAAATGTTAAAAGGTATTATTTAATATCCTCAACAAAAGACGGTTTTAATTCATCCGGAAGCGACTTAACCAATCTTACGATAGTATCATATAACTCATCCTCATCCATACAATAAGATAGGATGCCGTCAAGGATTGTTTTACGCTCTGCCTTTGATAATTCTTTAACAAATACTTTCTGTATATTAACAGACGAATCTGATATCACATGCGACAATACTTCTGACTTATATCTATCATCCATACCGTCAAACATTTCATTGATACAGTCTGTCATCTGTGAAGGCTTGACACCTTTAGCAAACATATCGGCAATCATCAAATCACTATCATAATTATAGAAGTCATTAAAGTGTTCCTTTATGAATTCTCTTCTATCATCCAATTCCATTGAATTAAATAGGTCATTCATATTGACCATTGCATTAAATTCTGACATATACTAAAAATTAATTTATATTTTTAATTTAGTCTTGAAAAGCCGTTCTTTATTATGAAGTTCTTGCCGTAACGGTACAACACCATCTGTCATCAGTTCTCTCGTTGCAATGGTGCAAACAAACAATTCAAATCTTCAATTGTGGTTTTAATGTTATCAATACATTTGGTAATAATGTCACGAAAATTACAGACTAAATAAGTCGTAGGATGACAGTCGTGAGTATTAAACATCTCCAACTCTTTAAGCTCTTCCCTTAAACGGTCGATAACGTTCTTGCGAATGAATTTATTTATATCTATTGGGTCGCTAATCGAAATCGTCACCTTGTCAATACCATTATCCTTAACAACATCTTTCAGCCTAATAACATTAATATTACCATCAGCATCAAAATCAAACGTAATATTATTAATCGAACCATGACATTTATCGATACCAGCATTTACCTCGAAAACATTTATCTTATGATGGCGAATGACATCAGATAAAAATTCTGCATTATATAAGTTCTCTAATATCCTTGAAGCATGTTCCTCATTATTAGTTTCAAGAGAAACATTAAATCTCTCGCTGGAAATAATATACTTGGAAACAATTCTATTAATCTTTGCCATAATATAAATCCTAATTAATTATTATTTCTTTGCCTTGTTAAATCGTAAGACAAAACCAATAGTGTCATCACGATTATACATCTTCTTAAAATATTGGCGACATTCCTCATATGAAGAAAAATATCCATCTTTATCACAGGATTTGCAATCGATGCTCTTCTTTAAAACATCAAAATGAAATTCTTCAAGAACGTTAAAATCAAGAACTGGTTTACCTTGCTTAATACTCCAACGATAAGAACCTAAACGGTATTTACGACGAAACAACGAATTAAATAAATTATTGTCATCAGATAGATGCCATGAACATTTATTCATATCGGCAATATCGTAGTCACGGTTAATATAAAGACAAGTATCATTACAAGTATATAACTTCATATCAATAGGAGAATAGCGTAATACGGCATCCTTTTTGTCATCTCTCTGACAATCCTTTTCATTAGCATATAAATAAAAGCCAACGTTACGGCTGAATTCTACATCTTCTGTCTTATCACTTAAGTAAATCGGAAAAGTTAATGTCAAACTACTAAAACAGTCGCTGACATTAATGACACCATTCTTACTAACACGAAACAATAACGGGGATAACTCAAACGACTTTATAACACATTCCTTTATGACGCAAGAATTGAAATAAAAGATACGACTGCTACCATCACTGTTAAATATAATATCATATAAATCTACCATAGCATTTAAACTGCTTTGAATACATATTATTTTTTACCATCTTCTTCTGCCCATATCTTACGATAAACAGATAACATGCGAGACATATAGTCATATTCGGTTTCAAGGTCAAACCATAAGACAACGACAAAGCAGATAATATAAAGAGACAATAAGTAATATAAATTATTAATAATCTCATCACCGAAAATAATACCAGTGAAAAATCTTAATACTACCATCGGTACTAATGCCATAAGCAGACAGAAAAATATACACCATCCGCCAAGAAAATCAATCCTACGCATCGGACGACCATCACGATACTTCATTAAATCTTTCTCTATATAATCCATATAATCCATATTATTCTAATCAGTTTATTAATCTTGTTGCAAAAATATGACAAATAAAAGAATTATTGGCAAATAAATAACTAAATAAAGTTAAAAGCAATAAATCGAACTAAAATCATTCATCATCAGTATAAGTATCGTCTGCCGTAGTATCATAATCGTATTATCCAATAATGACTGATATTCTTCCTTGCTCAATATAACGACTTCTTTTGCGATATAAGAACATTTAAATTAATTGATTTTTAACGCAAACATAAAGTCTTGAACAAACGACGCTGACTCGAACTGAGACCCTTTACATTACGAACGAAAAATGTAGAATAACGAATATAACAACCAAGATTACCAGTAACGAAACGAATGTCAGAACGACAACCATTGTACATAGGATAACTACTGATGAAATCATAATCAATATACATCGTCGGATAATTACCCAAACCAGCTAATTTACTCCAATATGTAAACATCTTACGAAGATATACCTTCTTTAAACGACTACTACGGCATACGAAATATAAAGACGTATAGTCACGAAGCAACATCTCATGTATAAAACGAATCTCACATAAAGTCACAGCACGATTAATACTACGACGAAGAAATAAACGCTCACCGTCATATATCATACTCTTACTGCAACCATCAGTATATAATGATAAATTGCAAGAATGATATATACCTCGGTTCATAAAATTATTTGAATGATAAACCATAACGATAATAACAATAACGATAATAAAAATTAATTGATATTTAATACTCCATCTCGAAATAAGTCAACCTGAAACCTAACTTCTTATAGTAGGAATATAAAGATGGACGACACATTAACTGAATCGGCTTGCCATAACGACGCTTCAATATCTTAAACAATATCAAAGGATAACCATTACCACGATGTTCCTCATTCACATATAGATTGTAGACAAATACACAGTCATCACATTCAACCCATTCAACATGACCACGATAATCCTCAAACCTCTCAACACCCTCCATATTATAATCTAATCTATTTTTAATACCTAATCACAGATATAATAAGACTCAATACGATAAACAGTATCACAATCAGGTACTACAAGACCATTCAACATACTGTCAACATTATCAATAACGTGACTACGGGTATGAACCTTTATGTCACATCCTAATTCATATGTCTCAGCCGTAGGAACAACATCATCCAACGAACCATCCACATCATCCCAAACAGACTGAACAGCACTGTCATATTCATCCAAACACAATGACTCAAACGCCTTAATGCGGTCACGGTGAACTCCTAATATCCTTTCACCACACCTAACTACATATACGATATTCTTCATAAATTAATATACGTAAAAATTAATACATTGCAAAAGTATAAAGAATAAAATAAATAGACAAATTAAATAATATAAATAATGTTAAAACATACTCATTTGAGTACAATAGTATAGTATACTAATAATAATATTATTATATAAT
>ULOX01031334.1_pt1 | contig 15953 bp, 9 predicted proteins | sample 1952911 | NCBI WGS metagenome assembly ULOX01 (sample SAMEA4835613, study PRJEB28245) | human gut metagenome | biome: gut microbiome; material: fecal sample | place: Denmark | collected 2008
TAACTTGTCGTTGCCGCTCTTCACGGTGAAGATGTTCAGCAGGTTATCCCAGTACTGGTTGAGTTCTGCGAAGGCAGCATCCACCTTTTCTGTGGTATCAAACTTGGCGATAAGCTGATGAGCTTTCTCCTTGTTGATTACCTTCTTGGCGCTGAACTTCTTGTCCTGCTCGTTCTCCACATAGCCCAGCAGGAAGATGAGGTCGCGGCTCTCGCCTGGCTGCAGGGTAACCTCGATATAATGAGATGCGATAGGGCTCCAGCCGTGGGCAAAGCTGTTGCGTGGCTTGCCTTCCAGCACAGCCTCAGGCTCGGCAAACTCGTTGTAGAGTCCGATGAAGCTCTCGCGGTCGGTATCGTAGCCCTGAATCTCGGTATTCACAGTGTAGAAAGCGTAGTGGTTGCGGCGCTCACGGTATTCGGTCTTGTGATAGATGGTAGAACCCTCTACCTCCACCTCGCCCGTAGAGAAGTTGCGCTGGAAGTTCTCCATGTCGGTAGCAGCATTCCAGAGGCACCACTCTGCAAAGGAGAACACTTTGAGGGTCTTTACCTCCTCAGTCTGGTTCTTCAGCGTCATCTTCTGCACCTCAGCCCATGTATGGAGCGGTACGAAGAAAAGCACACTCGCCTCCACGCCGTTCTTGCTGCCCGTGATGCGGGTATAGTTCATGCCGTGGCGGCACTCGTAGCTGTCGAGCGGTGTCTTGCAAGGTTTCCATCCCGGGTTCCATACGGTATCGCCATCTTTGATATAGAAATAGCGACCGCCGTTATCCATCGGCACACCATTGTAGCGATAACGGGTGATGCGACGGAACTTGGCATCCTTGTAGAAGGAATAACCACCTGCTGTGTTTGAGATGAGCGAGAAGAAATCCTCGTTACCCAAATAATTGATCCAAGGCCATGGGGTCTTTGGGTCAGTAATCACGTATTCGCGATTGGCGTCATCAAAATGACCATACTTTTTTTCTGCCATTGTTTTTTTAATGTTATTTCTTGGTAAAATATACTATTTTGGTGCAAAGATAGTAAAAAGTTTAAGTTTCGGGGTTAGAAAACAGTTTTTTTTTGTATTTTTGCAATGAAAAGTTTGATGATTATCATCATTCTATAAACATTTTATACAGTTGGCTTATGAAAAGAAACATTTTATCACTTCTGATAGCCCTCTTTGCTACGATGCAGGTAGCGGCTCAGACATACGACAACTTGTGGAAGCAAGCTGAAATCAATGCTCAGAAGGACCAGCCTAAGAGCGAAATCGCGGTGATGAAGAAAATCATCGCCAAGGCTTCGGCTGCCAAAGATTACGGGCAGCTGCTGGCGGCTGAGATAAGACAGATGACACTCTGGAAAGAGATTTCGGCTGACTCGCTGACGCCTAACGTGAAGCGGATGGAAGCAGAGGTGCTGAAGGTGAACGACCCCGCATTGAAGGCGGTGAGATATGCCGTGCTGGGCAAGGTGTACCGTGATATGAACGAAAAGAAAAGCCAGGAGTTCTTCAAGAAGGCCTTGGGACAGCCTGAACTTCTTGCCCGACATACATCTGCAGAGTATGTTCCATTGACGCTGAAGGGCGTGGATGGCAGTTCCTTTAACAACGATCTGCTGCATCTCATCGGATTCGAGGCAGACAGCAAGGAGGCGTATCTGCAGCTGTACACCTATTATAATAAGGTGGGCAATCGGGGTGCGGCTTGTCTCTGTGCCTATAAGCTCATCGAGAAATACCGCCAGGACGACGTGAGAGAGGTGAAGAAATCGAAGTATCTGCAGACCATCGACTCGCTCATCCAGATTTATCAGGATATTCCGGAGGCAGGCGAACTTGCCGTGGAGCATTTCCGCTTCATGGAAGGTGCTACCGATGCCAAACCGCAGGATAAGCTCAACTATATCAACTATGCGCTGAGCCGCTGGGGTGAATGGTCGAGAATGAACGAACTGAGAAATGCGCAGAAGCGACTTACCGAACCGATGTTCCGGGTGAAGGATATGCCGCAGGTATTGCGACCTGGGGAGAAGGTTTGGGTGCAGCTGGATGTGCGTAATCTCCAGAACCTGAAAATCAGCATCTCCCGCCTCAATATTACGGCAGATAACGATTATAATGCGCAGGATGAGGCTACCTATAAGATGCTCCTGAAGAAGACTACGAAGCTGCATCAGAAGGATTTCAGCCGCAACTACTACGGTCGGCCGGATTATGAAACGGTGAAGGATTCCATCGAAATCGGTGGCAATCTGCCACTGGGTGCATATCTGATGGAGGTGACTTCGGATAATACCAGCATCGCTCCGCAGCGAGAACTCTTCTATGTCAGCAATCTGGCGGTGATGATTCAGCAGTTGCCTGATGATAAGCATCGCTATGTGGTGGTGAATGCTACCGATGGACAGCCTGTACCGGGTGCGAAAATCATGCTCTATGACAGGGATTATGATGTGAAGACGGGCAAGTGGAAGAGACTGGTTCATGCCCGCTTGACTACCGATGAGAACGGCGAGGCTTATTTCAAGAATGTGGATGGAAATGTCTTGATTTCCACCAGCAATGACAAGTTTACGCCTGCCAAGGATATCTATCTTTCTCGCACCCGCTATTACGAACGGAAGGATGACAAGATTAAACATCAGCTGTTTACCGACCGCAGCATCTATCGCCCGGGTCAGACCGTGCATGCCTCAGCCATTTCCTACATCGTGAAGAAGGGCTTGGATGCCAGTGTGCCTGGCAAGAGCATGGAACTGAATTTTATCCTGCGAGATCCTAACTGGAAGCAGGTGGCTGAGCAGAAGGCTACTACCGATGAATACGGTACGGCTTCCGTAGATTTCGAATTGCCGAAGGAGGGAAAGACAGGACAGTATTCCATCTCCGTGAATGGTACAGCAAGCGAATATTTCAGAGTTGAGGAGTATAAGCGTCCTACCTTCGAGATTACCTTCCCGAAGGTGAATGAGAAATATAACTGGGGCGACACCGTGGTGGTGAAAGCTTCGGCAAAGACCTATGCCGGTATACCTGTGCAGGGTGCCAAGGTGGAGTATCAGGTGACTCGCAGAAACCAGCTTTGGTGGTGGGGCGCAGGCTCTGCCGGACAGTTGGTAAAGACAGACAGTTGCGTGACTCGTGAGGACGGAACCTTCGATGTGGAAATTCCGCTGGAGGCTTCCTTGTCAGGAAAAGACGAGGCTGATATGAGCGAGTTCATGCGCATCGCCCGTTTCTTCAACTTCGAGGTCTCAGCCATCGTTACCGACATCAGCGGTGAGAGCCACGAGGGCGTGATGAGTCTGCCTCTGGGCACCAAGCCAACCATCCTCACGGTGAATCTTCCTAAGCGTATCGAAACAGACAGTCTGAAGACGGTGACCTTCGCTTACCGCAATGCCAGTGGTATGCCGATTTCTAGTAGGTTGAAATATCGAATTGATAAGGGCGAATGGAAGGATGCCGAGGCGAATGTACCGGTTTCTATCAAGGAATATGCTTTTTCTTCTGCATCATCTGCCTCTTCTTCCCTCGTTTGGAAATCTGGCGTTCATCAGTTGGAGGCAATCTGCGGAACAGATACCCTGCAGCAGAAGTTCACGCTCTTCAGCATGAAGGATACCCATCCGGTGGAGCCAACTACCGAATGGTATTATCAGACGGCGAAAACTTTCCCTCGTGATGGCAAGCCGGTCTATATCCAGGTGGGCTCTTCGGAGAACGGAGCGCACATCGTATATTCCATCATCGCCGGCAACAAACTGCTGGAGAAGGGTGCCTGGGAGTTGGGCGACAGTATCGTGACCCTGCCTTTCACCTACAAGGAGGAATATGCGTCGGGCATCGTACTGAACTATAGTTTCGTGAAGCAAGGCAAGTGCTATACCCGAATGATGAGCATCGCCCGTCCTTTGCCTGAGAAGAAACTGAATATCGCCTGGAAGACCTTCCGCAACCGTCTGACCCCTGGACAGAAGGAGGAGTGGACGCTGAAGATTACCACCCCTGACGGCAAGCCAGCCAAGGCGCAGCTGATGAGCGTACTCTATGACAAGTCGCTCGACCAGATAGCCCCGCATTTCTGGAATCTCTCCCTGGGCTTCTATCAGAGTTTGCCAAACTGCTACTGGAAGCACAACCTCACTTTCCGTTCATCTTACTTGAATGGCGTTTATCCTACCAAGTATTATGATGAAAAGGAGTTGGATGTGGATAAGTTTGATGGTAAATTCTTTAGCTATTATGCTTATATGCAAGCGGTGGAGCTGAGCAAGTTGGAACGTTCTCTTGGCGGAACCGTAGAGTCTGTTCGTATAAAGAAAGACGAGCTGGTTAAGGAAGAAGGGAGGGTCATGAAAACTCGTGGGAGTAATATGAACCGTGTTGCAGCGGCTGCTCCATCTGCCAACAAGGTTTTTGATGTAGTAGAGGAGATGCCGCAGTTTGCAGGTGGTTCTGGTTCGGATGCAGGACAGTACCTTGACAAAGTGCAGGTGCGTGAGAATATGAACGAGACCGCCTTCTTCTATCCTGCCTTGGAGAGCGACAACAATGGCAACGTAGCCATCAGGTTTACCCTGCCGGAGAGCGTGACTACCTGGAAGTTCATGGGCTTGGCTCATGACAAGGAGATGCGCAACGGTTTGCTGGTGGATGAGGCTGTGGCTCAGAAAACCGTGATGGTGCAGCCTAACATGCCTCGCTTCCTGCGTGAGGGCGATAAGAGCACCATCGTGGTGAAACTCTTCAATACTTCCGACAAGAAGGTGAGCGGCAACACCCGTATGCAGATTCTCGACCCGGAGACCAACAAGGTGGTTTGGCAGAAGACGCAGAATTACAGCATTGATGCCGAGGGCTCTGCTACCATCTCCTTTGATGTCCAGGGACTGAAAGAAGGCGTATATATTAATAAGGTGGTGGCTGCCGGTAATGGCTACAGCGATGGCGAACAGCACTATCTGCCGGTTTTGAGCAACCGTGAACTCGTGGTGAACACCCTGCCTATCACCCTGCATCAGAAGGGTGAGCAGAGCTTCGACCTGAGCAAACTCTTCCTGAACAAGGAGGGCAAACAGGCGAAGGGCACTGAAGAGGCAAAGGTAACCATCGAGTACACTAATAACCCAAGTTGGCTGATGGTGAAGGCGCTGCCAGCCATAAGTAATCCGGATGAGGAGGACGCCATCTCGCTGATGTCTGCCATCTATGCCAATACTATCACAAACCATGTACAGAAGCATCTCTCGCTGGAAAATCTCACTCAGGAGAGCATCCGCCTGCAGAATCAGGTGGAGAAACTGAAGAAGTTGCAGAACGCTGACGGTTCCTTCTCCTGGTGGAAGGGAATGAAGGGCAGCCGGTATATGACTACATCGGTAGCCGAAATGATGGTTCGATTGAATGCCATCGCAGGTGTGCAGAAATCAACCGCCCGGATGCTGACTTCCGCCATCGATTATCTCTCCTGGCAGACAGCACAGGAAGTAAGAGAAATGAAGAAGCAGGAGGAGAAAAAGCAGAAGGTGAATCCTAGCGAACAGGCGCTGCATTATCTCTACATCCTTTCGATGGATGGCAGAAAGATGAAGCAGAATCTGGAGCAGGATAAGGCTTATCTCCTGGACAAAATGTCGAAGATGACCGGTGATTTCTCCATCTATGGCAAGGCGCGTGCTGCCGTGGTACTCGCCAGAAACAGCCAGCAGAATGCTGCTTACCGCGAGAAGGCAGGCGAATATCTGCAGAGCGTGAACGAATATGCCGTTTACCGCGAGGAGATGGGCCGCTACTACGATACCCGCAAGGCACTCTACAGCTGGAGAAACTATAAGATTCCTACCCAGGTATCCGTGATAGAGGCGATGCAGATGCTGAAACCGAACGACAAGCAGACCATCGAGGAACTGCAGCGCTGGCTCCTGATGTCGAAACGCACCCAGGTTTGGGATACGCCGGTGAACACCGTGGATGCCGTCTACGCCTTTATGAAGGGCAATGAGAACAACTGGAGCAGGAAGGCTGAGAATGCCGTGCTGAAACTGGATGGCAAGCTGCTGCCGATGCCGCAGGATTCCACTACTTTGGGCTATGTGAAGACCGAAAGACCGGGCAAGGCATCTAAGCTGAGCATCGACAAAAAGAGCGATTATACCAGCTGGGGAGCTGTCTATGCAGAGTTTAAGCAGCCTATCAGCGAAATCGGTTCCATGGAGTCGGGCATCAAGGTGCGCCGTGTCATCGTTCCAGCCGAATCTGAGAGCAAGGGCAATGCGCAGGTAGGCGAGAAGGTGAAGGTAACGCTCATCATCACCGCCGACCGCGACTACGACTTTGTGCAGATTACGGATAAGCGTGCGGCATGCCTGGAGCCGGTTAACCAGTTGAGCGGTTATCAGTGGAGCATAGGCTGCTATGTTTCTCCAAGAGACCATGCAACAAATTTCTATTTCGATCGTTTATCTAAAGGTAAGCACATCGTAGAAATGGAGTATTACGTGGATAGAAAGGGCGACTATCAGAGCGGAACTTGCATCGCTGAGTGTACCTACAGTCCGGAGTTTGGTGGCCGCACAGAGACCTATGAATTGAAAGTTAATAATTGATAGTTAAAAGTTTATAGATTGATAATTTAAAATAGAATAGTATGAAACGGATGAATATATGGATGCTCTCAGCGCTGTTGGCGCTGCCTGCATCAGCACAGAAGATTACAACCCAGCACGAGGTGGTAGACTGCGGACAGGTGGTGTTCCACAAGCCTGTAACTGCCGAATTCGTGCTGAAGAATGACGGGCACAAGCCGTTGGTTATCAACAATGTATTGAAAAGCTGCGGATGTACGGAGGTAGATTATCCGAAGACGAGCATAGCTGCCGGCGAAAGTTTCGTCATCAAGGCGGTATACGATGCCAAGCAGATGGGTACTTTCACCAAGCAGGTTTGCCTCTATACCAATGCGGATGAAGAGCCGTTCATCCTCTCTATGAGGGGAAGGGTAGTGGGCAGCGTAGTAGATTTCGCTGGTTCTTACGATGAGATGCTGGGTGTCATCAAGAGTGATGCCCAGGAGGTGGAGTTTGATGACGTGAACCGTGGCGACCGTCCGGTTCAGCGCATTCATATCTTCAATCCTACCGACGAAGTGCTGGAGCCGGTAGTGATGCATCTGCCATCCTATCTTCATGCTTTCGTATCGCCTTCCAAGGTGGCTCCGCGTCATTCTGCCGAAATCAGTTTCGTGCTGGATTCCAAGAAACTGCGCGACCTGGGCTTGAACCAGACATCGGTTTATCTCGGTGAGCGTCCTGGCGATAAGATTGCGCCTGAGAAGGAAATCGTGGTATCAGCCGTTCTTCTTCCTGGTTTCGAAAACATGACTCCAGCCAAGAAGGCACTGGCTCCGAAGATAGAGATGTCTGCCACCGATCTCAATCTGGGTAGTTTCAATGGAAAGAAGAAGCTGAAGGGTGAGATTCTGATTACCAATAAGGGTAAGTCGGAACTGGATATCCGCAGCATGCAGATGTTTACGATGGGCTTGCAGGTGAAACTGAAGAAGAGTAAGATTCAGCCAGGAGAGACCGTTAAGATGAAGGTGACGGCTGTGGCTGCCGACTTGAAGAAATCGCGTGTCAGACACCCTCGTATCCTCATAATTACGAATGACCCTGACCATGCTAAGGTGGTGGTGAAGATTTATGTACAATGATTTAAAAATGAATATCGTGCAGATAGAAATAGATAACGGCAGTGGGTTCTGCTTTGGCGTAACCACTGCCATCAAGAAAGCTGAAGAGGAGTTGGCTAAGGGCGGTAAACTTTACTGCCTGGGCGATATTGTGCATAACGGTATGGAGGTGGAGCGCCTGCATGAGGCGGGACTCATCACGATAGACCATGAGCAGATGGAGGAACTGCAGGGCGTAAAGGTCTTGCTCCGTGCTCATGGTGAACCGCCTGAAACTTATGCCCTTGCTGAGCGAAATAACATTGAAATCATCGATGCTACCTGTCCTGTGGTGCTCCAGTTGCAGCGCCGCATCAAGAAGCAGTATGTCAACAATCCGGAGGCACAGATCGTGATTTTCGGCAAGAACGGGCATGCTGAGGTGCTCGGACTGGTGGGGCAGACGGAGAGTCATGCCATCGTGGTAGAGAAGTTTGAGGATGTGAAGCAGCTGAAGGAAACCGGTCAGCTGGATTTCTCTAAAGATATCTATCTTTACTCCCAGACTACCAAGAGTCTCGATGAGTTCCACCGCATCATCGAATATTGCCAGGAGCATATTGTTGAGGGCGCTGTCTTCAAGAGTTTCGATACCATCTGCCGTCAGGTGGCTAACCGCATGCCTAACATCGCTGCCTTTGCCAGCAAGCATGATGTCATCCTCTTTGTGAGTGGCAGAAAGAGTTCGAACGGCAAGGTGCTTTTCAAGGAATGCAAGAGCGTGAATGCCAACAGCTACCAGATAGAAAGTGCTGACGAAATAGATATGAACTGGTTCAAGGATGTGGAAACGGTAGGTATCTGTGGTGCTACCAGTACGCCGAAGTGGCTGATGGAAGAGTGCAAGGATAAGATTATCAAGGAAAACTCTGCTCTTTTGTAATAAGAGTTAAAATATTGATTATCAGCTACTTGATATACTTGGTACGGTGTTTCACCGTATATGGGTAGAGGATAGTTTTATCGTTGGTTGAAAAACTTAATATATTGGTTATTAATCAGTTAACCCATTTGGTGTCGTGTTTCACGACGTCAAGTGGGTTTATCTTTTATAAACTGTCTGAAAATAAAACAGGTGATAAATCTTCTCCCGAAGACCTATCACCTTCAAAAAACAGTAATTAACTCAAAATTTATAATCTATATCATTACTACCTTGTTAATATGGTTGCAAAGATACTAAATTGAAGTTTTTTTTTCCAAATCTTTTCATCGAATAAAATAAATTTATCGGCAAAAGTAGTATATTTAACGTATTTTTGCATTAATAACCCGGCAGTCTCTTCTCTGTAGCTTATTCTGCTATTGCTTTTTGATATTGTTCCATCAGCCATGCCTTCTGTTCAGAAATGGTCATGTTGCTGTTGTCGAGCGTGATGGCATCATCTGCTTTTCTGAGTGGGGAAGTCTCGCGGTGGCTATCGATATAGTCGCGCTCCTCTACATTCTTCAGAATCGCATCGAAGTCGGCTGGCATTCCTTTCTCCTTCAGTTCATCGAAACGGCGCTGTGCTCTCACCTGTGAACTGGCTGTTACGAAAATCTTCAGTTCGGCATTAGGGAACACGGTGGTACCTATATCGCGACCATCCATCACGATACCCTTGTCTTCGCCCATCTTCTGCTGCAGTTCTACCAGCGCCTCTCTGACGAAAGGAACGGCGGCAATCGGACTAACGTGGTTGGAAACCTCTAACGAACGGATTTCCTTTTCTACCAGTTCGCCGTTCAGATAGCAGTCTGGCCGACCGGTTGTTGCATTAAACTTGAATGAGATGCTGATGTTCTTCATCTCCTTCTGCAGTTCTTCAGTCTTTACGGCTCCATCTGCTTCGAAGAGCTGATGACGCAGCGCATAGAGGGTTACCGAGCGGTACATGGCGCCCGTATCTACATAAACATAACCTATTTCCTTGGCAAGATCCTTTGCCATCGTACTCTTACCGCAAGAAGAGTATCCGTCTATTGCTATTGTTATTTTCTTCATAATTTCGAACTAACTTTAATGTATAATTTATAATCTGTAACTTACGTTCAGCATGAGACTGTTGCTACTGACGTGATATTTGCCGTAGGCAACGTTCAGATGGAAGCGCTCCAGGTTGATACCGCCACCCACAGAGAAACCGGCTCCATGACTGCTTTCCTCATCTTCTGAGGTGCTGATTTTCATCTCGTTGGCTCTCCGGAAGTTGTAGCCGGCACCTATCCACAGGCTCTCCGAAAGCAGAATGTCGGCACCTACTACGGCATGATCACGAAGACTGCTGTCCCAATGGTTCAGGTTGACCAGTGTGGCTGATACCCTGAACGGTGCGTTGGCGAAGCGTTTCGTCACACCCAACTGCAGGTCGATCGGCATCTTCTCATATTCATTGTCGTAAGCTTTCAGCTGTCCACCCAGATTCTTTGCCGCACATGAAACCGACCATTCCGTTTCCGGGTCGTAATAGTTGATGCCCAGATCCACTCCCACAGCGATAGAATTGTAATCGCCAATATACGAAGTGATGAATTTGGCGGCAATACCACCCGCAAACTTTTCACCGAGCATATAAGAGAAGTAACCCGCAACGGCAATGTCCTTTGCCGAGAACTCACCCATCTGGATGTTGTTCTCATCCGTCTCTTTCATCTTGCCGTAGTCAACAAGCTGAGCCGAAACAGCCCACGAAGCCTTGTCGTTGACAATACGGTTGAAACTAGCCGAGGCAGTGTTCACCCCCGACATATAGTTCATATAATTGAGATTGACCGTCTTGTCGTTTACTGATGACAGGAGAGCCGGATTATGGAATATGAGTGCCTCATCATCTTCTATCAAGGTGATGTTGTCGCCACCCAGAGCAGCTGCATGGGCACTCACCGGCAAGCGAAGGAAATTATACCCCGTTTGGCTCTCTTGAGCATCAATAATTGTCGCAAAAAGCGTCAATATTGCGGAAATTACATATTTTTTCATTTAAATTTTCTAATTCTTTGGCAAAGATACTGCTTTTTTCAATAATAAGAAGTAATTTTGCAATGTTTTCGTAGGAAATAACGATTTTAAACGGTTTTTATTGTGGAAATTAAGAAATCAAATAGCGCACAACTGGAAGATAAGCGGGTTACATTTTTTCTGCTGGGGTTGCTGCTGGCTTTTACTTTCATCTTCGTAGGACTCCAATATCAGAGAGGTCAGCAGGGAGATGATGACTTGTCGGAATCGATGGAAGATCTCTCACAGGATCTGGAAATGTCGCCTCGTCCCGACCAGAAAGATATGGTGAGTGCAGAGGCTGTTTCGGCTCCTGCTTCTAAGTCAATTACCCAGGAAGTGAAGGCTGCCGAGCAACAGACTCAGAAGGCACCGCAGAAAATCAGTTCTACAACCAGCGAACTGGTTATCGGCGACGGCTCGGGTGTAGTGGATGGATCTGAGGTGAAGGAAGCGGTTCCTGAAACTCCCATTGAGAATCCGGGAGCTGAGGCTCCTATCAAACTGACCGTCGTGCAGAAGATACCGCAGTTTCCTGGTGGCTGGTCTGCCTTCATGCAGTGGCTTACCAAGAACCTGAAGTACCCTGTAGCTGCTCAGAAGAGTAAGATTCAGGGAACCGTAGTGGTATCCTTTATCGTAAACAAGGATGGAAGTGTTGCCAATATCAAGGTAAGCACTTCGGTAGATCCATTGCTCGACAACGAGGCTTTGAGGGTGATGAAGATGATGCCGAAGTGGAAACCGGGCATCGATAAAGGCAAGGTCTGTCGCACGATGATTGCCATCCCGGTAGTGTTCCAACTATAAATTATAAATTGTTCATTGTAAATTATACATTATAAATTATACATTATTATGAAGACAGCAGATGAAATTTTAAGCATGGTAAATGAGTTTCTGGCTAATTTGCCTTACGAAAGAAAGCCAAAGTCTCTTTATGAGCCTATCAGATACGTTCTTTCTATGGGTGGCAAGCGTATTCGTCCTACGCTCATGCTTCTGGGCTACAATCTTTTCAAGGACAATCCTGAGAAGATTCTGATGAATGCCGTTGCCCTGGAAACTTATCATAACTATACTTTGCTGCATGATGACCTGATGGACAATGCTGATTTGCGTCGCGGTCATGAAACGGTTCATAAGAAATGGGATGCCAATACGGCAATCCTTTCGGGCGACAGCATGCTCGTTCTGGCTTATGAGCGTATGGCTCAATGTGATGAAAAGCATCTTGCCAAGGTGTTGAAACTCTTTACTTCCACTGCCCTGGAAATTGGTGAAGGTCAGCAGTTTGATATGGAGTTTGAAAACCGTAATGATGTGAAGGAGGAGGAATATATCGAGATGATCCGCCTCAAGACCAGCGTACTCCTGGCTTGTGCCTTGAAGATGGGTGCAATCCTTGCCGATGCTTCTGATGAGGATGCAGAGAACCTGTATAAGTTTGGTGAGCAGATCGGATTGGCGTTCCAGTTGCAGGATGATTACCTCGATGTTTACGGCGATACCAAGGTGTTCGGTAAGGAGATTGGTGGCGATATCACATCTAACAAGAAGACGTATATGCTCATCAATGCCTTCAACCATGCCAACGACGCTCAGCGTGCAGAACTGCAGAAGTGGGTGGATGCCGAGGAGTTCGACCGCAAGGAGAAGGTGGCTGCCGTTACCCGTCTATACAACGAGATAGGTATCGACAAAATGGCGCAGGATAAGATTGCTTATTATTTCGAGCAGAGCAAGAAGTATCTGGATGCCGTGAATGTGCCTGCTGAGCGTAAGGAGGAACTCCAGAAGTATGCTCAGAAAATGATGAAGCGCCAGTACTAATCATAAAGTTCAAAGTTCCAAGTTCAATGTTCAAAGTAATAGATACGCATACGCATCTCGATGCAGAAGAGTTTGATGAGGATAGAGCGGAAGCTTTCGCTCGTGCCAGAGAAGCGGGGGTAGGCAAGGTATTCTTGCCTGCCATCGACGTGAAGACCACGCACGCTGTCCTGGCATTGAGTCGGGAATATCCGGGTTATGCCTATCCGATGATTGGTCTGCATCCTGAAGAGGTGAAGGCAGACTGGAAGGAGCAACTGGCTGAACTCCGAAAGATGCAAATTTCCGATTTCATAGCCATTGGCGAAATCGGACTCGATTATTACTGGAGCCGTGAGTTCGAGCACGAGCAGCTGGAAGCATTCGAGGAACAGGTGAAATGGTCGGTAGAAACCCGACTTCCCCTGATGATTCATTGCCGCAAGGCACAGAACGAGATGGTGCATCTGCTCAGGAAGTATCAGAAAGACCTGCCTGGCGGCGTGTTCCACTGCTTCACTGGCAATCAGAAGGAGGCAGAAGAGCTTCTCTCTTTTGATAACTTCGTGTTGGGCATCGGCGGTGTATCCACCTTCAAGAGCAGTCATCTCAGAGAAGACCTTCCGGCTGCAGTTCCGATGAATCGCATCATCCTGGAGACCGACAGCCCGTATATGGCTCCCGTCCCTTATCGTGGCAAGCGCAACGAGAGCGCTTTCGTGATAGAAGTGCTTAAGACTCTGGCGAAAGCCTACGGAGTGAGTGAGGAGGAATTCGCAGAACAGACGAATAAGAATGTTGAAAGCGTCTTTCACCTATGAAATAATAAAAATTATAAGCTTAATATTAAAACCAACTATTCATTATGACTAGAAAAATGTTGATGGCAGCCCTCCTGATGGCTGCATTTGCACAAGGCACTCAGGCACAAGACCTGAGCGGCCAGCGTTCTGAGAAGCAGGACGTACACATGATTCCTGGTAAGAAACTGGATCATCACGGACTCATCGTGAGTCCTACACCACATCTCCTGAATGTGGATGCTGCTAACCGACTCGACCTGCAGAAGGGTGTCAAGGTAATCGACAAGAAAGGTAAGTTTGCGGATGATGTGAAGTTCCTGACCGCTAACGCCAAGGGCATTCGCCTGACCATCGATTTCGGTGAAAAACTTGCAGCTAAGGCTGGTGTGAAGCCGGTATCGGGTGCTTACAGCCTGAAGGCTGATGCCAAGGGTATCCAGATTGTGGGATACGACGAGCGTGGTGCATTCTATGGCTTGCAGACCTTGCGCCAGATTGTAAACAGCGAGATGGCTAAGGGCCAGATGCCTTATACCACTTGCAACGACTACCCTGATCTTCCAAACCGTGGTGTGGTAGAGGGCTTCTATGGTGAGCCTTGGTCTCATCAGGTGCGTCTTTCCCTCATCGACTATTATGGAAAGAACAAGATGAACACCTATCTCTATGGTCCAAAGGATGATCCTTATCACAGCTGCCCTAACTGGCGCTTGCCTTATCCAGAGAAAGAGGCTAAGAACATCAGCGAACTCGTACAGGCTTGCCGTCGCAACCGTGTAGATTTCGTATGGGCTATCCATCCAGGACAGGATATCAAGTGGAACGAGGAAGACTATCAGAACCTGGTTCACAAGCTCGACTTGATGTACGACCTCGGTGTGCGTTCTTTCGCCATCTTCTTTGATGATATTTCCGGCGAGGGTGCCAACCCAGTCAAGCAGTCTGAACTCTTGAACCGCCTGACTAAGGAGTTTGTGAAGGCTAAGGGTGATGTGACTCCGCTTGTGATGTGTCCTACCGATTATACCCGTCTCTGGGCGAATCCAAAACCAACCGGTTCTCTGGCTATCTTCGGTAATACCCTCGATCCATCTATCAATGTATTCTGGACAGGTGATGTGGTATGTAGCGACTTGACCCGCGAGACGCTCGACTGGGTGAACTCCCGTATCAAGCGTCCTGCTTACTACTGGTGGAACTTCCCTGTAACCGATTATGCACGCCATATCATCATGCAGGGTCCTACCTATGGTTTACAGACCGACCTGACCAACAAGGATCTCTGCGGTTTCGTGAGCAACCCGATGGAGCATGGAGAGGCTTCCAAGCTGGCTCTCTATGGTGTAGCCGATTATACCTGGAATATCGCCAACTATAATCCGCTCGACAACTGGGAGCGTGGTCTGGTAGATCTTACTCCAGAGGCACACGAGGCTTATCGCACCTTCGCCATGCACTCATGCGATACAGAAACCGGTTATCGCCGTATCGAATCCTGGGAAACCAAGAGCTTCCGCATCGACAACTTTACAGATGCTGAGTTCAATGCCCTGCAGAGCGAGTTTGTAAGAGTGAAGAATGCACCTGCTCAGATGGAGGCAAACTGCAAGAATGCCCTGCTGATGAAGGAACTCCGCCCATGGCTCACAGAGTTTGGCAAGTTGGGCGACCGTGGCTTGAAGACCATGCAGCTCATCAAGGAATACAAGGCTGGTAATGACCAGGCATTCTGGGATGGCTATGTCAACAACCGTATGAGCAAGGAAGATGTGGCTGCTTACGAGAAGCATAAGTCTGGAACCATGGTATTGCAGCCATTCTATGAGCAGTCTATGGATGATATGGCTTCTGGTTTCTTCAAGAAGTTGACTGGCAAGGTGCCTGCCTTCTATAAGGGTATCGGTACTTACGCCACCTTGAGAACTACCCAGAGCAAGGCGATGTTTGACAATGATTCTACTACCTATTATACATCAGGTAATGGTCAGAACACTGGCGACTGGATTGGTGCAGACTTAGGTTGTGTTCGTTCTGTTTCTGAGGTAAGAATCCTTCAGGGTCGTAACTCTGTAGATGATGTGGATTACTTCGACAACACCGTTTTGGAGTATTCTCTTGACAAGAAGGAGTGGAAGGCGCTGACCGGTGAGTTGAAGAAGCAGTATATCATCAACTGGAAGACCGATTCTCCTGTTGAGGCTCGTTATATCCGCATCAAGAAGTTGAAGTCTGACAAGCGCAACTGGGCTGCAGTTCGTACCTTCGAGGTGAACCCAACTACTCCAGAGCATTTGAGCTTCCCTGTTGAGGCAGGCAATCTGCAGGCAGCGATGTATGGTTTCGATGAGAACCCTTGCACCTCATTCACCAACGAGGGCACCCTTACCATGGGTGTAGAGAAGGATGTAAAGGGTTACACCCTGCTGTTGAAGTTGGCTCCAGGCAAATCATTGGTATGTCGCCAGCTGAATGCCAAGGGCAAGGTTTTGGCAACCATCAACATCGACCAGTCATTCTGCAAGATAGAATTGGTGAAGAAGGCTGCCAAGCTTCAGCTGGATGGTTCAGCCGAAATCTTCGAGATCATTCCTGAAAAATAGAATTTACACTATACCGCTAGGCGTCT